>JAEEGL010607125.1_pt1 | contig 36189 bp, 26 predicted proteins | sample 9134231 | NCBI WGS metagenome assembly JAEEGL01 (sample SAMN16246548, study PRJNA631951) | gut metagenome | biome: gut microbiome; feature: rumen; material: fiber-attached | host: Bos | place: Iran: Karaj | collected 2018-10
CGTCGTGCGCGCCAACTCCGCCGTGCTGACGCGGGCCGCGACTGCCGAAGGCAAGGGCCTGCGCGCCAGCGTCGAGGCGCTATACTACGGCAACCAATACTTCCTGTTCGTTTTCAGGGTCTACCGCGACGTCCGCCTGGTCGGTGCTCCGCCGTCTTCCATCGGCAAGTTCGGCGGCGACACTGACAACTGGATGTGGCCCCGCCACACCGGCGACTTCTCCATCTTCCGTGTCTATGCCGACAAGGACAACAATCCGGCCGATTACTCCGAGGACAATGTCCCCTACCGGCCGAAGAAATACTTCAAGATTTCGCGCGCCGGCGTGAAAGAGGGTGATTTCACCTTCGTTTATGGCTGCCCCGGCAGCACCAAGGAGTATGCGATGTCCGAGGACGTTCGCTATGTCTCCGAGGTCTCCGACCCCCAGAAGATCGCGCTCCGCACTCTCAGGCTCGACAACATGAAGAAATACATGGACATGAGCCAGGCCGTGCGCATCCAGTACTCGTCCAAGGCCGCATCCGTCTCCAACGCATGGAAGAAATGGCAGGGCGAGGCAAAGGGCATCGACAAGAACAATGTCGTCGAGGTGAAGCGCGACTATGAGCGCAGGTTCAAGGCATGGGCAAAGGGAACGCGCTATGAAGGACTCGTCGAGCGTCTAGACAGCCTCTTCGCAGTCCGCAATCCCTATTATCTCGCATATGAGTATTATACCGAGACCGCCCGCACCATCGAACTGCTTTCCTTCGCATCGAACGTCAAGAACACGCTTGGCAACGCCCAGGCAAAGGCGAACGCGGCGGAGTCTTTCTTCAAGGACTATTTCCGTCCTATCGACGAGGAGAATTTCGTAGCTCTGATGGATGCCTTCGGCAAGAATCTCCCCGTGGAGTTCCAGCCGGATTACTACAAGGAGAAGATGGCCCGGTACGGCAGTGCCCGGGCATGGGCGGACGACCTGTATGCCCGCACGTCCTTCCTCGACAAGGACAAGGTCCTGGCCATGACGGCATCAGACGAGGATAAGGTCCTTGCCGACCCTGCCTATGAGATGTACAAGGCTTTCTACGACTGGTACAATGATTCTCTCCGTCCGGTTATAAACGACGCCAGTTCGGAGATCAGCCTGGCATACCGCGACTACATGCAGGGACAGATGGATTTCGAGAAGGACAAGGCATTCTATCCCGATGCCAACCTCACCCTCCGCGTCGCCTACGGCCATGTCGAGGGTTACGCCCCCGCCGACGGCATCTATTATTATCCCGTCTCCACGCTCAAGGGCATCATTGAAAAGGACGATCCGGAAATCTTCGACTACGACATCCCGCAGCGCCTGCGCGACATCTACGCGGAGGGAGGCCACGATGACCAGCCGGTCTGCTTCCTCGCCACGAACCATACTTCCGGCGGCAACTCCGGAAGCCCGGTCATCAATGCCGACGGAAACCTCATCGGCATCAATTTCGACCGCGTGTGGGAAGGCACGATGAGCGACATTGTCTTCGATCCCGAGATCTGCCGCAACATCTCCCTTGACATCCGCTACCTGCTCTTCTGCATCGAGCACATCGGCGGAGCGTCCTATCTGTTCGACGAGATGACTTTCGCCGACTAGGCTTTCGGTTGCAGGCGAATCTGAAGGAACTGCCGTCGTTCAGCCTCGGGGAACTTCTCGATGGCGTATCGCAGCATTGTACGGGGCATCGAGGCCGCGCGCGAGGAGAGGAATCCCTCCAGCGCGGCCTTGTCGCGTTTGCCGGCTTCGCGCAGGAGCCAGCCGACGGCCTTGTGGATGAGGTCGTGAGGGTGGTGAAGAAGTATGTCGGAGATAGAAAACGTATCTTCCAGTTCACCGTTGCGGATGAAGGTCATCGTGCTGACGATGCCGATCCTCTGCTCCCAGATGGTCCTTCCGTAACGTGCAAGGTCATACAGGAGGGAGCGATCCCTGTCCAGCAGCCAGACACCCAGCAAAGGGTAGCACGACAGGTCCACCAGGTCCCAGTTGTTGATGAAAGCGGTATGCGAGAGGTAGAAATCAACGCATTCCTGACGCGTAACACCTCCCCTTCCTTTTTTCGCCTTCGTGAAAATCTGCACCAGTGCGAGCAGTGCCGCGAGGCGCACCTCGTGGTATTCACTCGTAACGCACTCTTCCAACTCGGGAAATCCGACTTCCTTCCAGCACTTTCCGACCACTTCGCGTGTGACCGGGACCTTGATCCCCAGGAACCTGTCACCTTCGCCGTACTGCCCGGGGCCGGTCTTGAAAAAACGGGACAGCACGGCCACCTGGGACGGGTCGGCGTGGGAAAGCATCCCTGAAAGAAGCGCGTTCATCAGCGTATTACCCGGACGGGTGAAAGCACGAAGCGGAAAGTGTAATCCGCGTACGGGAGCATATATTCTTCCATCGGGACGGCACCCCATGAATTGACGCATCCGAGACCCATCTGCGCCTTGTCAATCAGCAGGTTGGTGACAGGGTCCGTGTCCAGTTCGCCGGAATGGCGCTGGCCCTTGGCAGGGCCGTCGTCAAGCGTCTCGATGCTATAGTGCAGCGCAGAAGCCGAGAAGGGTTCCTCCGCAGTCACCTCGAGTCCCCTTCCGGAAGGATCGACGATACGCCACCAGCGGATGTCGGACTTGGTTCCGGTTTCCTGCGGGCGGATGTACGGATAGAACTGCTCCGTAACGCTCTGGTCGTAAACGCCGAGCGGCTGGGAATCCTTCCTGTCGGAATAATTCTCGACCGGGCCGCGGCCATAGTAGACGATGCGCTCGAATGATTCCGGCATAGGTATCTGGACTCCGAAACGGAAAAGATTGGCTGCCTTGTTTTCGGGATCGGCCTTGAGCGCTTCGGTCACTTCCACCGCACCGGAATTGTTGATGCGGTAGGTCATGGACAGTTTTCCACCGACTGCAGCTATCTCGTATTCCGCCCTCACGACGGCGAGGCCGTCCTCCATCTTCGCGTCGATGGAAGCAAGGCGCATCTGGGGATTGTTCCAAACGGCATACCTCCTCTGGAGACCTGCGCCGAAATCATTGTCCGTGGGGGCGCGCCAGAAATTCGGGGTCAGAGACTCCCCTGCCGCGAGCATCTCCACCCCGTCGATACAATACCGCACCATTTCGCCGGAACGGCGGTTGAAAAGGACGGTGAAACCCTCTCCGGAAACAGGGATGTAACTCCTGTCCGTATCGTCGATGACGGGCAGGGACAAAGGAACGTTATTCGTGATGCAATTGGCAAAAACGAGTTCCCCGGCAGGCCGCTCACGCAGCACCAGCTGCTGCTTCGCAACGGCAAATCCGGCCGGCAGCAGCCCCTCGGCCTCCTTAAGGATATACCGGACATTGAGCAGAAGCTCGCCCGGACAATCCAGGGTACCCAACGGCAGGCGCATCCTTGCACGGGTCTGCGGTGCGGCACACAACGAAAGGTCATCCACGCTTCCATGGCGGACCGGTTCGCCGTCGCACAGGACTTCCCATTCGAGCGAGTACGCCGAAAGGTCGCGGAAGAAATTCTCGTTGTAAATCTCTATCTCACCGGAAGCTGCATCGAGCAGAGAGGTCCAGATATTCTGGTAGTAATAACCCACTTCATACATGTGGGGATTCGGGACGCGGTCAGGGCTGATCAGTCCGTTGTCGCAGAAGTTCTGGTCACTGACGTCGAAGAGGTTGAAGTCCCCTCCGTAAGCGTAGACCATCCTTCCGTCCTTGCCCTTCCAGCGTATCGACTGGTCCACGAAATCCCAGATGAAGCCGCCCTGGTATTTGGGATACTTGCGGATCAGGTCCCAATACTCGCGGAATCCGCCCTCGGAATTGCCCATCGCGTGGGCGTATTCGCACTGGATCAGGGGCTTGGTGCGCGCCGGGTCCTCGCAGTAGCGCTGGGCTCCGCGATAATCCAGATACATCGGACAGTAAATGTCCGTCTTGCCCTCGTAGCCGGCGCGTTCATACTGCACGGGGCGGTTCGGATCCATCGACTTCACCCAGTCGTATGCAGCCTCGAAACACGCGCCGTAGCCGCCCTCGTTGCCGAGCGACCAGAATATCACGGAAGGATGGTTGTAATTGCGCTGCACGTTTCGGCGGTTCCGCTCCACATGGGCATCCTTGAAACGGATATCATTCCCGAGGGTCCTCTCTCCGTATCCCATGCCGTGGGACTCGATATTTGCCTCGGCCACGACATAGATGCCATACTTGTCACAGAGATCGTAGAAATAACTGTCATTGGGATAGTGAGAAGTACGTACAGCATTGATATTGAACTCCTTCATGATGCGGATATCCTGCTCCATGCGGGCGCGTGGCACGACATAGCCCCCGTCGGGGTCAAGTTCGTGCCGGTCGGCGCCCTTGATGAGCACAGGCTTTCCGTTTACAAGCAACTGCGAATCCCTGATCTCCACCTTTCGGAAACCGGCCTTCACAGGAACGACCTCGGTGACGGTTCCATTGTAAAGGGTACTCACACGCACGGTGTACAGCCAGGGAGTCTCTGCCGTCCACTTGAGAGGGTCCTTCACGTCGAAATGAGTGATGAGCGTACCGCCAAGGGCGCTCCTGGAAGACAGTTCCTTGATATCCAAGACATTCCCTGAAGGGTCAAGCAGCTCAATGCGGGCACCGGTCTTCGGAGTGACATCCACCGTTACGTACATCGATCCGTCCTTGTATTCCGCGTCCAGGTCAGGCTCCACGCGGATGTCCCCGATATGCGCTTTCGGCCTGGAATACAGGTAGCAGTCACGTGCCACGCCGCTGAAGCGCCAGAAATCCTGGCACTCGAGGTAAGTGCCGTCGCACCAGCGGAATACCTGGAATGCGATGAGGTTCTTCTGGCCAGGGATTATGTACTTCGTGATGTTGAACTCGCATTCGAGCTTGCTGTCCTCGCTGTAGCCCACGAACCTGCCGTTGACCCAAAGATAGATGTTCGAGGTCACGGAGCCGAAATGTGCGATTATCTCGCGTCCCTGCCAGGATGCGGGGACGACGAACTCGCGGCGGTACGACCCGACATGGTTGTTCTTTTCCGGCACCTTTGGAGGATCGTTACGGAACTGGTTCTCCCAGGCATAGCGGGTATTGACATATAAGGGGTCGCCATAGCCGTTCAGTTCCCAGATACCGGGTACAGGCATCGTTCCCCAGGCCTTGTCGTTGAAGTCCGCCTTCCAGAAGTCCGTCGGCCTCATGTCGGCATCCTCCACCCAATTGAACTTCCAGAGTCCGTGCAGGCTCATGTAATTCGAGGATTGCTCCGGGACGGCCGCGAGAGCGGCATCCGCCGATTCATAGGCGAAGAAATGCGAATGCATGGGCGCGCGGTTCACGGAGTTCACCGCAGGATCCTGCCATTCGGTGAAGGACTGGGCTGAAGCGGAAACGGCTGCCAGCAGCAGCACGGCGATGGTCAAGTGCTTTCTCATGTGGAAACGGATAAAGGTCATTACCGCAAATTTACCATTTTTGCTATATTTGTGGAAACGAAATCCACATATCATGAAAAAAATCGCATCCCTTACCGGCATCATGCTCTGCACTGCCGTCCTGGCAGCCCCTGTCAAAGTCACCGGTCCCGACGGGCGTCTGGCGGTCACCGTCTCCGAAGACGCCCGCTACAGTATAACCCTTGACGGAAAGGATATTCTCCTTCCCTCCGCCCTCGGTTTCAACTCAAGCCGCGGAGACTTCACTTCCGCAAAGGTTACGGAGTCCCGGCCTTCCACTTTCAAGGGCGCCTATACGCTGGACCGCATCAAGAAGTCGGAGATAGCCTATGACTACAACGTCCTGACCTGTACCCTCACCAACGGAGCCGGGGATGACGTAAAGGTGGAATTCCGGGTCAGCGACAACGACGTCGCCTTCCGCTACGTCGTTGACAACCCCAAATGGGCAAGCATCAGGATAATGGAGGAGGAGACATCCTTCGTTTTCCCCGAGGGGACCACGTCCTTCCTTACCCCGCAGAGCGACGCCATGATAGGCTGGCAGCGCACCAAGCCCAGCTACGAAGAGTTCTATTTCATCGACAGGCCCCTGGATGAGAAGTCGCAATACGGCCACGGATATACATTCCCCTGCCTTTTCAAGGTCGGAGAAGACGGGTGGGCGTTAGTCAGCGAGACAGGTGTCGACAGCCGCTACTGCGGCAGCCGCCTGAGCGACTGGAACCCGCAGGGAGGCTACAGGATCGAGTTCCCCATGCCGGAAGAAAATGACGGCAACGGCACCGTGGAGCCGGCTTTCGCCGTCCCCGGAGCCACGCCATGGCGCACGATAACCGTCGGCAGCACACTCAAGCCCGTGGCGGAAAGCACCGTCACGTGGGATGTCGTGGAACCCCGTTACGAAACGAAGCATTCCTACAAGTTCGGAAAGGGCACCTGGAGCTGGATCCTCTGGCAGGACGGAAGCATCAACTACGACGACCAGGTCAAATTCGTCGACCTCGCCGCAGCGATGGGCTTCCAGTATGTGCTGGTTGACAATTTCTGGGACAGGAACATTGGATACGACCGTATGGAAGAGCTTGTGAAATACGCTCATTCCAAAGGGGTTGACGTTTTCCTGTGGTACTCCTCGAGCGGTTACTGGAATGACATCTCGCAGTGTCCCCTCAACAAGATGGACAGTCCCGTCGAACGCAAGAAGGAAATGGAATGGCTCCGGAGCATAGGGGTCAAGGGCATCAAGGTGGACTTCTTCGGAGGCGACAAGCAGGAAACCATGCGCATTTATGAAGGAGTCCTGAGCGATGCGGATGACTACGGCCTGATGGTCATTTTCCACGGCTGCACCCTGCCCCGCGGCTGGGAGCGGATGTACCCCAACTACGTCGGCAGCGAGGCTGTCCGTGCCTCGGAGAACCTCGTCTTCGGACAGCATGAGTGCGACATCGAGGCGCAGAACGCCACCCTGCACCCGTTCATCCGGAATGCCGTGGGCTGTATGGAGTTCGGCGGTTGTTTCCTCAACAAGCGTCTGAACAAGACCAACGCACGCGGACCAATACGCCGCACTACCGACGAATTCGAGCTTGCTACAGCCGTCCTTTTCCAGAATCCCATCCAGAACTTCGCTCTTGCTCCGAACAACCTTGAGGATGCACCCGCCTACTGTCTCGATTTCCTCCGCGGCGTCCCTACCACCTGGGATGACATAAGGTTCATCGACGGTTATCCGGGAAAGAACGCAGTGGTAGCAAGGAAGAAGGACGGTAAATGGTACATAGCCGCCATCAACGCAGATGAGGCAGCATATAGTCTTGACCTGAAGTCACTTGCAGAGCAGTTCGGCTCCCCCGCCTCGCTCACCGTCCTGCATGGAGGCACCCAGCAGTCCCTCGTCCCGAATTACAAGGCAAAGCCCGGTTCAAAGGCCTTCAGGAAAGCCAATCTGCTCGACATCGCCCAAAACGACGGCGCCGTCATCGTCATCGATTAGACTTATCTCCCAGGGCTGGTACTCTGCCGTGATGCGACGTGCCACCCGCGGCACGGAAGCGGGTGTCGGCATCCGCGAATTTCGAGCGAAGCGAGAAAACGCGATGACGACAGGGTCGAAAGAAGTCCGGAATTTTTGCGATTCTGCAAAAATTCCGGACTCTTTCGACTCGCATCACGGCAGAGTACCAGCCCTGGGAGAAAGCTAAAGTGCCGGGAGGATGTAATCCCAGATGAGGTTCAGTTCCTCCGCCATGTCACGGATGTTGGCAGTGGTGACGATGACCGCATCCTTCTCGGGGATGATGATTATGTACTGGCCATTGGCGCCGTCGGCGCGGAAGGCATTGTGACGGCAGCGCCACATCTGGTATCCATAACCCTGCATCCAGTCATTCTCCGTGGGATCCATGCCGCGCTCGACGGCCTGGTGCTGGTTTACACCCGCATTGACGGAAGGAACCTGGTATTTGCCCATTTCCGCGACCCAGTCAGCAGGTATGACCTGTTTGCCTCCGAATTCACCGCCATGCAGGATGCACAGTCCCATGCGGGCGAGGTCCTCGGTCTTCAGGTACAGGCCCCAGCCACCGGTATTAATGCCGGCAGGGCTCTCCTGCCATCTCGGCTTCTCGATTCCAAGCGGCTGCCAGAGACGTGTATCGAGATAATCGACGATCTTCTGGCCTGAACGCTTCTGCACTGCGGCGGAGAGCACGTAGGTGCCGTAACTGTTGTAGCAGTAGCAGGTACCGGGCTCATAGTCGAGGTGTGACTCCAGGAAAGCCTTTACCCAGTCCTCACTCCTTCGCACTGAGGCGGGCTCGGTGCCATGACCGGAGTTCATGGTAAGGAGGTTGCGGACGGTCACTCGCTTCATCGTGTCCGAGACATTCTCAGTCACAAGCTCAGGGAAGATGTCCACTATCTTCTCATCGAGAGACATCAGGCCTTCGGAAATGGCGAAGCCGACCGCCGTCGAAGTGAAGGTCTTGCTGACGGAATTGAGGATATGCGCTGAGTCGCCCTGGAAGAATTTTTCCTCCAGGACCTTGTCATGCTGGATGACCATTACGCTATGAAGGTCCTCCTTGTGGTCGGCGACAGCCTGCAGATATGAGGCGAACGCCTCGTCCATGGCGGCGGATGCCTTGCCGCGCATGAGGGGTTTGTCGGCGGTGTTGCCCGCACAGGCTCCAAGTGCCAGCACAGCAGCGCCAAGGAACAGTAAACTAAAGTGTTTCATGGTTTATTTATAAATATTGCACTATTTGAAAAGCAGCGGGACAAACTCGCTGAGGTAGATCCTCCAGTTGCGCCAGATGTGGCCTCCGTCGGTCTCCATGTACTGGTAAGGATATCCTGCAGCGTCGAGTTTCGCACGGAACTCGTTGTTGGACTGGATGAGGAAATCGGTGCTTCCGATACCGATCCAGAGGAGTGCCGGCTTCCTGGAGAAATACGTGGCAAGCTTGGCGTCTACGTCGGCATAAACCTCCTTGTGCGCGGCAGTCTGCTCCGATCCGGTGCCGATGGCGGCGGAGAACATTCCCGAATAGTTGAACATGTCGGGATTGTTCAGGGTGACGTACAGCGTATGGAAACCGCCCATTGAAAGGCCGCAGATGGCACGGCCCTGCTTCTTGGCAATGGTGCGGTAGTGCGAGTCGATGAACTTCACCACCTCGGGGAACGAGGTCTCGAATGTTCCCTCCATGGTCTGGGGCAAAGACATCGTGGGACGGGTGTAGCCGGTGGAATTCTCAAGCGGAGCGGCTTCCTCGGAAATGTTGCCGTTGGTGAAGACAACGATCATGGGCTTCGCCTGTCCGCGGGCGATGAGATTGTCAAGTATCTGGGTGGCACGTCCTTGCGTCACCCAGGCATCCTCGTCGCCTCCGATGCCGTGAAGCACGTACAGGACAGGATACTTCGTCTTGGGACTGGACTCGTAACCGGCAGGTGTATAGACTGTCAGGCGACGGTCAAAACCGGCAGTCGCGGAAGGATACCATACCTTGGAGACGGTTCCGTGGGGAACGCGGTGGACGGCATAAAGGTCGGAACGGGCGCCTGCCTCGGGGACGAGCAGTACGCTGGTCAGGGAGGCGATGTCGCGGTTCACGAAGACATTGTTGGGGTCGATGACCTGCGTCCCGTCCACGGTGAACGTATAGGTGTACATCTCCGGAGCCACCTTGAAGGGGGTGGTATACTCCCAAACTCCGCCCTCGCCCTCCTTGAGTTCGGCAGGAACGGTAGCTTCAGTGACAATGGTCTGGTCTCCCATCCTGTACTCGACTTTTTGGGGAGGAAGGAAATCTCCCGATACAGTGACCTTGACGGCCTTGGGAGCATGATAACGGAAAGTGACGGTACCGTCCGGATTGATGACCGGGGACTCCACTCCGGGGCCTCCGAACAGGGCCTGCTGTGCGAAGGCGGATACGCCGAGCAGCAGGGAAACGATGATGAGCGTGATTCTTTTCATAATGCGAATATAATACTAATTTTTTCATATATTTGCAGTATACTTTATAAAACTGAAGGTATGAAAAGAATCATCACAACCATCCTTGCGGCTTCGATGATGTTCATCGGAACAACCGCTTTCGCCCAGGTCTCCGTCGGAGCCGGCTACATCAATTCCACCGCAAAGGCAACCCATGGCAGCACAGTTCTCAAGACCCCTTCTAACGGTTTCTATGCCGGTCTCGGCTATGACATCAATGAGGGTGCCGGATTCGGAATCAACACTGGACTATACTTCTCCTATCTCATCAGCCAGAATTCCGGTTCTATTGGAAAACTCGTCAACGGTACTTCCAAGCTTGCCGAGACCTATCTTGACGTCCCTGTCCGCGCCAGCCTTTCCGCCGACATGGGAGGCTTGAGACTCGGTGTATTCGCAGGACCTGTCTTCAGTTGCGGCATTTCTTCCACCACAGACAGCTCTGCCAACATCGTTGGTGTAGAGATCGGCACCGGCAAGATTGACAATTATGCCGACAATAGTGGTTACAAGCGCTTCGACATCCTTGTCGGGGGTGGAGTCAACGTCGATTTCGGTCCCCTCCGCTTCACCGTCAGCTACGACCTCGGCATGCTGAACCGCTATGATTCCGAGGACATCAAGACCACCAGGAATACGCTTCGCGCCGGTCTGGCATTCCTTTTCTAGAACCAATAAAGGCATTTCCCGATGAAACTCGAAGGAAGAAGAGAAAGTACGAACGTTGACGACCGCAGGAGCGGCAGCACCATCGCCAAAGCCGGAGGCATAGGCCTCGGCGGCGTCATCATCATCGGTCTCATCACCCTCCTCCTCGGCGGCGACCCCACCGACGTGATAAGGAACGTCCAGGAGATGGGCGGAGCCAGCCCGATGCAGGTAGACCCCAACTGGACTCCCAGCGCCGAGGAAGAAGAGCTCGCGACCTTCGCGAAACAGATCCTCGCAGGTACCGAAGATGTCTGGACAAGGATCTTCGCGCAGAACGGAAGGACTTACGAGCCTCCGAGACTGGTGCTGTTCTCCAACGCCGTCCAGTCCGGATGCGGCGGGGCCACTTCCTCCTCGGGTCCGTTCTATTGCAGTGCGGACCGCAGCGTCTATATCGACTTGTCATTCTTCACTTCGATGAAGCGGACCATCGGTGCCGACGGTGACTTCGCCTATGCGTACGTCATCGCCCACGAGGTCGGCCATCACGTCCAGAACCTGCTCGGTACCCTCGGCCAGGCGCACAGCCAGATGGCCAGGTCCAACCAGGCCCAGAGCAACCAGATCAGCGTCCGGCTGGAACTCCAGGCCGACTTCTACGCCGGCATCTGGGGTTACTATGACAACAAGATGTTCGGTTCGCTCGAGGACGGCGACATCGACGAGGCGCTCAACGCCGCATCCAAGATCGGCGATGACTACCTCCAGAAGAAGAGCCAGGGATACACCATCCCGGAGTCGTTCAACCACGGTACTTCCGCCCAGCGGCACAAATGGCTCAAGAAAGGCCTGACCACCGGCAATCTCAGCCTCGGTGACACCTTCTCCCCCGCTTACAGGGAACTCTAGAATCGGATCAATCCTTATGGTCGCCCGCGCCGTCGCTGATGGTGCGGGCGATCTTGTCTATGTTGAGGCTGCGGGCCGAAGCGTCGAGGATCTCCTTGTAGATGCCGCCCTGCCTGTAAACCTCGTCAGGATCTCCTCCCTGCTCGACACGCCCTTCCTTGAGGGCATAGACCACGTCGCTGTCGATGATCTGGGAGATGCTGTGAGAGATGATGATGACTGTGCGGTTCTGCTTGATGGCGTCGATGCTGTTCTTGATCTGCTCCGGGGCCACGGCGTCGAGGCTGGCGGTTGGCTCGTCGAGGAAGATGATCGGAGGGTTCTTGAGGAACATGCGGGCGATGGCTACACGCTGCTGCTGGCCGCCGGAAAGGAGGGTGGCCTTGGTGTTGAAACCGTCAGGCAAGCCCATGATCTGGTCGAGGAGATAGGCTTTCTTCGCAGCCATCAGCACCTCCGCATGGGTGGCGTCCGGTTTGCCGTACTTTATGTTCTCCTCCACACTGCCCTCGAAGATATGGTTCTTCTGGAGCACCAGGCCGATGTTCTCACGCAGATATTTCGTATCCCATTCACGCAGGTCGACACCGTCCAGGGTGATGGAGCCGCAGTCGGGCTCGTAGAATTTGTCGAGAAGGTTAACGATGGTGCTCTTTCCTGCGCCTGACAGGCCTACGAATGCCGTTATGCGGCCTGGCTGGATGGACATGTTGATGTTGTGCAGGGCCTTGTTGCCATTGGGATAGGTGAAGTCCACGCCTTTGATCTCGAATCTGCCGTGGACCTTCTCGGGGATGTAGCCGCCGCTGGGCTCGATCTCGTCGTCGGAGTCGAGTATCTCGAAGAATCCCTCGGCATAGACCAGCGCTTCATTCATGTTGTCGAAGATCATCTGGAGCTGGCGGATAGGGGCTATCACGTTGGAAAACAGCATGACATGGTACATTATCTTACCGATAGTCATGCCGGGGTAACCGATCAGCACGAGGTATGCCGTGAGGATGATGATAAGCACTGTGCCTACCTGTTGCACGAAACTCTTGAGGCCGTCGAAGAGGAAACTGACCTTACGGGTGTTCATCTGGTTCTCGGTCAGGCGCACCTGCAGGTCAAGCTGCTTGTCGCCCTCGATGCGCTCTCGGTTGAAGGACTTGATGACGTTGATGCTCTCGATGATGTTCATTATCCCGTTGCTCTTCTGCTCGTGGAAGGAGCGCATCTCCCTGCGCCATCCGCGTAACCTCTTGGCCTGCAGCCAGGTAATCAGGAAATAGAGAGGAACGATGAAGAGGGCGGTAAGACCGACATAGACATTGGCGGCAAAGATTAGGATCAGGGCCAGGGCGGCGCTGGTGAACATCGGCAGAAGGTCGATGAACACGTTGTTGACGGTATTGGTGAGGCTGTCCACTCCCCTGTCGATACGGGTCTGGAGCTTGCCCGGTTCATTGCCGTTGGCGGAGAAGAAGGCCATGCGGAAGGTGAGCATCTTCTCTATCACCGCCTGGGCGAGGTCGCGGGATACAAGGATGCGCATCCTCATACCGAAATACTTCTGCGCGAAACTGATGACGGCGGTAAGTATCTCCTTTCCGAGCAGCACGATGGAAATGATCGTAAGGATGCGTGCCGCCTTGGACCAGGCGAAGTCTTTGGCCGTCACCAGGGCGTTGACCGAGTCGACCGTCCTGTCGAGGACGATGGCGTTGACCTGGGCGAAGAAGGAGCTTATGAGGGTCAGCACCAGGGTCGCGAATACCAGCCACTTGTAGGGGATGACATACTTCCATATCTTGCGGAAGAGCTCCCAGATGGTCATGTTGGTCCGTTTTTTCATATATAGCTTTTTCTATACTTCAAACTTCCGAAATTCCGGAAGAACAGCATTCCGGATGTATCGGGGACATATTTCAATGCCCTGCGCTCCCAGGTCGCGGGGTCTACCGCGAACATCACCGGCTCACGCGTGCAATCGAGCGCGAAACCGAGCTCGCGGTATGCCCGGCCGTCGGACCATTCGAGGTCGGCATAGGTCATCACGTCTTCAGGATGGACTTCGGACACGAAGGCTTCGAGAAGCTTGCCCATTCCGCCTTCCACGCGGATGCCGGGCAGGGACGCGTACCGCACCCACTCGTGGGAGCGGACGCGACGCCCGGCGATGACGCGTCCGCGGGCCTTTGAAAAGGTCGCAACGGCGACCAGGGTACCGGGAGCGGGTGCGTCAGGACCCTTCTCGCCGGTGACGCGCCCGACGAACAGACCGTATCGGAAGCGGCTCAGGGCGTCGCCGTAGCTGTGCGTCTCCGAAAGGAAACGCGCGGCGGCGGCGCGGTCGATGCGCTTCACGGTGCAGTTGCGCGCGTACACCTGACGGAAGCGGCCTGCGTGCGCCAGCAGTCGGGCGCGCACGGCATCGCCTCCGGCACGCCAGCGGTCCTCGGCGATGAAAACCGCCCGCCCCGCCAGCGGGGCAAGCGCCTGCGCCTGCTTTTCCGCGTCCTCCGGCGTCCGTGCCGTAACCGGCACCGGGACAGCCTCCAGCCGCTCCGCAAGGCCGTTTTCGGCCATGAAACGCGCAAACTCTTCAGTAAAGTCCATCACAGTCACAAAATTATGTAAAAAGAGGGAAAAACAAAAGGAGAGCCGATTTCTGATTTCCAGTTTTTTGGAGTATATTTGTAGATTAGGAAACAAACGATAAAACATACAGACCATGTACGACAACGAAAAGGGACTATATGTCGCCCACGGCCCCAAGGGCCCCATCTCCATCATCGGCAAGATGGCCAACCGCCACGGACTTATCTCCGGAGCCACCGGTACCGGAAAGACCGTAACTCTCCAGGTATTGGCTGAGTCATTTTGCCAGGCCGGCGTCCCCTGCTTCATGGCAGACATGAAGGGTGACCTGAGCGGCATCAGCCAGGCCGGATCCATGTCAGGTTTCATCCAGAAACGCTGCGCGGAGTTCGGCATCGAGAACCCCGATTTCCACGGCTGTCCCGTCCGTTTCTACGACGTCTTCGGCGAGCAGGGCCACCCGATGCGCACCACCATCTCCAACATGGGGCCCCAGCTCCTCGCCCGCCTCATGGGCCTCAACGAGACCCAGACCGGCGTGCTCAACATCGTCTTCCGCGTCGCCGATGACCGCGGTCTGCTTTTGCTCGACCTCAAGGACCTCCGCGCGATGCTCGGCTACGTCGCGGAGCACGCCTCCGAGTTCACGGCCAACTACGGCACCGTCACCGCGATGAGCGTCGGCGCCATCCAGCGCGCCCTCCTCGAGCTTGACAACCAGGGCGCCGCCAAATTCTTCGGCGAGCCTTCGTTCGACATCTACGACCTCATCCAGTGCGAGCAGGGAAAGGGCGTGATGAGCGTCCTCGCAGCCGACAAACTCATGCTGAATCCAAAACTCTACTCCACCTTCCTGCTCTGGCTCATGAGCGACCTCTATTCCCAGCTGCCGGAAGTCGGTGACATGGAGCTTCCCAAGCTCGTCTTCTTCTTCGACGAGGCCCACACCCTCTTCGAGGACACTCCCAAGGCCCTCGTCAGCAAGATAGAGCAGGTCATCCGTCTTATCCGAAGCAAGGGAGTCGGCATCTATTTCGTAACCCAGAACCCTACGGACGTGCCCGACAACATCGCCGGACAGCTCGGAAACCGCGTCCAGCACGCACTCCGCGCATACAGCCCCAAGGAGCAGAAGGTCGTCAAGGCTGCTGCCGAGACCTTCCGCGCCAATCCCGAGTTCAAGACCGAGGACGCCATCATGGAGCTCGGCACCGGCGAGGCCCTCGTCTCGTTCCTCGACGAGAAGGGCGCCCCGACGATGGTCGAGCGCGCCAAGATCCTCTTCCCGCTCAGCCAGATCGGCGCCATTACGGAAAGCCAGCGCGAGACCATCATCAGGCAGTCCCGCATCTACGGCCGCTACGACCACATGATCGACCGAGAGAGCGCCTTCGAGATACTGCTCGCCGAGAGCGAGGTCGCTGCCAAGGCCGCTGAAAAGGAGCGCGCCGAGGCAGAAGCTGCAAAGGAGGCCGAAAAGAGGGCGAAGGAACTCGCCAAGGAAGAGGAAAGGGCTGCCAAGGCTGCCGGGAAGGAGGCTGAGACCGCGAAGAAAAAGGCCTCGAAGGCGAAGAAATCCGTCGGCAAGGCCATCCTCGGAGCAGCCGTAGGCGCCGCCATCACCAGCGTCACCAACAGTATCGGCAACGAAGTGGCCAACAGCGTGACCGGCAAGAAGTCCAAGTCCAAGACATCCGCCAAGGACGTCGCGGGCAAGGCCGTCAAGTCCGCCACTACCACCGCGATGCGCAAGCTCACCCGCTCCATACTCGGAAACCTCATCAAATAAGGCATGGGAAAACTCTTCGACGAACTCAGCGAGGACTATCGCCTCAAGGAAGGCCTGAAGACGTGTATCAACTGCGGTACCTGCACTGCTATCTGCCCGGCAGCGGAGTTCTACCGCTATGACCCGCGCAAGATAGTGGACACGGTCCAGCGCAAGGATGACGCGGAGATCGAAGCCCTCCTGAAGAGCGACACCATCTGGTACTGCGGCGAATGCATGTCGTGCGTCACCCGTTGTCCGCGCAAGAACGGCGCGGGCCTCGTCATCATGGCCCTGCGCAACCTTTCCATAAAGAAAGGTTATTTCACCGCTTCCGAGAAGGGACGGCAGATCTACCCTCTTACCAAGGCGTTGAACGGCAACATCCTCAATCTGGGCTACTGTGTCCATCCCCTTACTTTCTCCTATACCGACCATCCGGAGTCGGGCCCCGTTTTCGAATGGGTCCTGAATAACAAGGACGAAGTCTACGGCCGCCTCGGTGCCAACTACCGCGGCAATGGTCCTGGGGCACTGCGGAAAATCCCCCAGGAGGACCTTGACGAGCTGAAAGCCATATATGACGTCACCGGCGGCACTGAGCGGCTCGAACTCGTGGAGAAGTATTCCCACGCCAAGGCCGAAGAGATGGGCATGACGGACGAGGAATACCTCAAGTACACGTTCGAATACTGCTCTGACAAGCATTTCAACAACGAAGGTTAAAGACATGATATACCAAGGCAAACAGAAGATCTGGTCAGACTATCAGAAAGAGATTCCGGACGACCACTGGTTCTATGTCCGCAGCTGCATCCGCCAGAGTTTCTTCCCCGCTTCGGAGCGTTATTTCATGAATATCTGCCGGGACCTGCTCGGCAAGGATTTCTACGAGACGGAGCACCATACCACCTGTGGAGGCATCGCATATCACAGCGACACCATCCCCCAGGAAACGGCGATGACCATCGTAGCCAGGCAGTTCGCACTGATGAAGGAAGCCGGATACAAGAACCTCGTGACTTCCTGCATCACTTCTTTCGGCAATTATACCGAAATCCTCGAGACCTGGCGTGAATTCCCGGAACTGGAAGCCCGCATCCGCGAGAATCTCTGGAAAGCCTGCCGGCGCGAGTTCGACAAGCCTGAGTACCTCGCTCACGCCAGCGACCTCATCTACAAGTTCAGGCACGAAATAGCCTCCAGGGCCAAATACAATCTTGTAGACCACATGACCGGAGAACCCCTCCGCGTCGTGGAACATATCGGGTGCCACTACTCCAAGATGTTCCCCCACAAGGGCGTCGGAGGTGCCGAGTACCCGTGCGTGCTGAGCGGCATGGTAGACTCATGGGGAGGACAGGTCATTGACTATCCCGAGCGCAGGCATTGCTGCGGTTTCGGTTTCCGCCAGTATCTGGTCAAGGCCAACCGCGGATACAGCATCGCCAACACTCACAAGAAATTCGAATCGATGGAGCCCTACCATCCCGACATGATCATAACCAACTGCCCGGGATGTCCCTACTTCCTCGACAGGTGGCAGTATGTCATTTCCGAGATGGAAGGCAAGACATACGGCAGGAACGGTTACGGCATCCCGGTTTTTACCTATGAGGAAGTGGCCGGCCTGGTACTGGGGTATGATCCCTGGGACCTCGGCCTCCAGATGCACCAGGTCGCCGTCGAACCCCTTCTGGAGAAGATGGGAGTTCCATACAATCCTAAGACCAAGTACCTCGGCCTCAACGGCAAGGAAATCATGAAACCCGGACTTCCCACGGTCCTCAAATGCTGCTAGAATGAAAGACAACATCGTCATCGTCGGCGGAGGCATCGCCGGAATGGAAGCCGCGCATCAGCTGCTGCTGCTCGGCTACAAGCCTATACTTGTCGAGAAGTCCGATCATCTCGGCGGCCATGTCGCCGACTGGCACTGCTTGTTCCCGGACATGACCCCGGCACGGGACGCCATCAGGGACCTCGAGGCGAAGATCAAGGACGCCAACATCTTCCTTGAGACGGAAGTGTCGTTCATCAACAGGATGAAGATGGGCTACAACGTGATGTTTTCCAACGGAGTCAACGTCATTTGCAAGGCCATTCTGCTGGCAACTGGCTTCGAACTTTTCGACGCCTCAAAGAAGGAAGAGTATGGCTACGGCATCTACGACCAGGTCATGACCAACCGCGACCTCGAGCTCTGGTTCAATACCGGCGAGGACAAGAGGATTACCGGCAAGGAAATAAAGAAGATAGGCTTCGTGCACTGCGTCGGTTCGCGCGACGTCAAGGCCGGCAACCCGCAGTGTTCAAAGGTCTGCTGCATCACCGCCATCAAGCAGGCGATGGAGATGAAGGAGCGTTTCCCCGATGCCGAGGTTTATTGCTTCTACATGGACCTCCGCCTCTTCGGCAAGAAATACGAGGACTTCTACATCAAGGCACAGATGGAGAGTGGCGTGCACTTCATCCGCGGACGCGTCTCCGAGGTCAGCGAGAACCTTCAGGGGCAGGTCATCGTCAAGACAGAGGATACCCTCTCCGGCAAGCCAGCAAAGATAACCCTCGACCTCCTGGTGCTGATGTCCGGCATAGTCTGCAACAGACAGGCGGTCCAGACCGCATCGATGGTACAGGTACAGACGGACACCGACGGATTCCTCAAGAGCAGGGACAACATCCTCAACATCATCGAGACAGGCTCCGCCGGCGTCTTCCTGGCGGGAACCGCCACGGGGCCCAAGACCGTTCCGGAAACGGCAGCCGAAGCCCGCGCCGCCGCCCTCGCCATCCACAACTATCTGGTTTCCCTGTCATGATGGATTTCGGATTCAGCATATCGCCCAGTTCGACGATGAACCTCGACAAGGTCGACCTCACGCTCTACGACAGGTTGTGCGCGGTCGAACCGGACGCGAAGAAATGCATGGCCTGCGGCAGTTGCTCCGCGACATGCACTGCTGGCCCCTGGACAGGGATGAGCGTCCGCAAGGTAATACTCGGCATCCAAAGGGGCAAGGAAAAGGAGGCTGCATCAATGCTCAAGGGCTGCATGCTCTGCGGCAAATGCACGATGGTGTGTCCCCGGGGCATCAATACAAGGCACCTGATCCTTTCACTGTGCCGCATCTATAAGGAGGAAGGGAAATGATAGACCGGTTTGCATCGGGCTTCGACCCGTTCGTGATCCCGTTCCTCATTGGAATGGTCTTCGTCCTGGGATACTGCATCATCGGGGCGATACGGCTTATACTGCAGCTGGACACCAATGACCGGAAAAGGTTCCTGATCTCGCTCATCACGCCGAAAACCATTTGGAAGAACATCAAGGACATCTTCCTCAACTGCCTCATCCACGTCAAGTTATGGAAGAGGAACAAGATGCTGGGGTTCATGCATTCCAGCATTGCCTTCGGCTGGTTCATGATCATCCTCCTGGGGCACATCGAGTGCTTCATCTACATGCCGCACAGGGTGAAGCTCTTCTATTACCCCATCTTCTTCAACTACTTCGTCGCCGAGAACGAGACGACCGTCGGAGGATCGGTCCTGTTTTTCCTGATGGACTTCTTCCTGCTGCTGATACTTACCGGGATAGTCCTGGCCATCATCAAACGCGTGCGCTCCCGGATTTTCGGCATGCGCAGGACCACTAAGCCCACGCTGCTCGACCGCGTGGGACTCTATTCCCTCTGGCTGATCTTCCCTCTCCGTCTCATAGCCGAGAGTTTCACGGCCCATATCAGCGGCGGATCGTTCCTGACGATTCCCATGAACATGATGTTCAAGGCCTTCCTCGGCGACCAGATGCACATGCTGCCGACCTGGTGGGCATATTCCATCTGTCTCTGCGTCTTCATGTGCGTGCTTCCGTTCACCCGATACATGCACATTCCGGCAGAAATGCTGCTCATCCCCTTCCGCAACGCCGGCCTGACCATCAAGCATGCCCGCAGGGGCTTCGCCAAGGCCCAGGTGTACAGCTGCCCGGGATGCGGCGTCTGCATCGACGCCTGCCCGATGTCTGTCAAGAAGGCCAATATCAAGGACACGACCGTCTACCTCAACCGCAACATCCGCCGCGGCAATGAGAAACGCATCGAGGAGATCAGCGACAAATGCCTGCTCTGCGGCAAGTGCACCGCCGTCTGCCAGGTCGGCGTGGACGGGCCCCAGATGCGCATCGCCCAGCGCTCCATACGCAACTATGGCCTCAACCAGGACTACTCCGGCCTTGACATCTCTGCCCTTAAAGATGCCGTCAGCGCTGAGCCGTCAGAAGGCCGTGTGCTGTATTTCGCAGGATGCATGACGCAGCTCACCCCGGCCATAAGCCGGGCCATGGAGTCCGTATTCCGCAAGGCAGGAGTCGATTACACATTCATGGACAAGGACGGCGGCCTGTGCTGCGGGCGACCCCTCCTTATGGCCGGCCGCTTCGAACAGGCCCGCCAGCTGATACGCAAGAACAAGGAAATCATCAAGGCAAGCGGCGCATCCACCCTGGTCCTGTCCTGTCCTATCTGTTACAAGATCTTCAGCGAGCAGTACAAGCTCGAAGGCATACGCGTCGTGCACCATACGGAGTATATGCTGGAACTCGTCAAGGCCGGCCGGCTGGAACTCGACGGGAATGCCGGATGCATGGTCTATCACGATCCGTGCGAACTTGGCCGCGGCCGCGGTATCTATGAGCCGCCGCGCGAGCTGCTCCGGCAGGCCGGAGAGCTCGTCGAAGCGGCCCAGAACCGCGATATGTCCATCTGCTGCGGCGGCAGCCTCGGCAGCCTGACGCTCGGTTTCGACAAACGCGAGGACATGACCCGGAACGCCCTGGCCAATCTCACGGCGGACAATCCTGAGACCATAGTCACGGCATGCCCTTTGTGCAAGAGTACGTTCGGACTATATTCCGACAGGCCCGTCGAAGATATCGCCGAGACTGTCGACAGACATGCGAAATGAACAGGACAAGCGAATACGGGTTCACGATAATCGTTCCTGTCTTCAACGAAGAAGAGAACATCTTCACACTTGAAAAGCGTCTTGCTGCATTCCTTCCCGAATGCAGCAAACATGCCTGCGTGCTCTTCGTTGACGACGGATCGACCGATGCCAGCCTTACCCGCATCCGCGAGGCATGCGGACGCCATACGGATTTCTTTTTCATCGGATTCGTGAAGAACGCGGGACTCAGCGCTGCCCTCAAGGCTGGCATAGACTATGCGGAATCCGATTATATCGGATATATGGATGCCGACCTGCAGACTGCACCGGAAGACTTCAACCTGCTCCTGAAGCGCATCGAAGGCCATTCAATGGCCACCGGCATACGCACAGACCGAAAGGATACAGGCTTCAAGCGTTTCCAGTCCGGATTCGCCAACGGCTTCAGGAGGATGATGACGCACGATGGGGCCGAGGACACAGGCTGTCCGCTCAAGGTGCTGCGCACCGACGCGGCCCGGCGCCTGCCGCTATTCAAGGGAATGCACCGCTTCCTTCCCGCCCTCATCATGCTGCAGGAGGGAGGCAACTACGTCCAGGTTCCGGTAAGGCATTTCCCGAGGACGGCCGGCAAGTCCAAGTTCCACCTGTGGAACCGCCTCACAGGCCCGTTGGCCGACTGCTTCGCATATCGCTGGATGAAGAAGCGATACATCAACTACACCGTCGCAGAAAGCGACCTATAACCTTCAGGACTCATGGACAGCCCTCTTTGGATTTACTGCATCGGCCTTTCCGCCCAGATCTTCTATTTCGGGCGGATATTCGTCCAATGGTATCTGTCCGAGAAGAACAAGAGAGTGGAATCCCCCACCCTCTACTGGGTGTTCAGCACCATAGGGTCGATGATTATGTTCCTGTACGGATGCCTGCGCAACGACTTCGCCATCATTTTCGGCGAATTCATCACTTTCTACATCTATATGTGGAACATAAAGGCCAAAGGACTGTACGGTAAGCTCCCCCGCTTCGTTCCCTATGTCCAGGCAATGATTCCGGTGGCGGCCCTGCTTTTCCTTATGCACGACATACCGCACTTCGCTGAAACCTACTTCCACAGGGAAGGATTGCCGCTCGGCCTGCTCCTCTTCGGAATGACCGGTCAGTTCACGTTCAAGTCAAGGTTCATCTACCAATGGATCTACAGTGTACGCCACAAGGAGTCGGTGCTGCCTCTCGGTTTCTGGATAATTGCCGTTATCGGATCCCTGATGATCATCACATACGGGGCCATACGCCACGACTGGGTCCTTATAGTAGGACAGTTGGGCATCATAGTATCCATCCGCAACATAATGATAGCCCTGAAATACAACAGGAAGAATGCTGAAGAAACTGATTGACAGATTCCCCATCGGGACGGTCCTGCTGCTGATGCTGCTGGCCCTCTCCCCCATGATGGCCCTGAGGGACTATACCCCGTCCAACGAGCTGAGGTATATCAGCATCGTCGACGAAGCCCTTCAGGACGGACATATCCTTGCATTTACCAACCAGGGCGAAGACTATGCCGACAAGCCGCCGCTATATTTCTGGCTGATGATGCTTCTTAAGAAGCTGCTGGGAGATCACTGCATGTATGCGCTTTCCCTTCTGTCCTTCATCCCCGCGTGCGTAATCATCGTGGTAATGGACAAATGGCTTCGGAGCGCATTCCCGGAGAGCTTCACCGCGCGCAAGCGGGCTGGAGCAGCACTGATGTTGGCGACGACCGGACTGTTCCTCGGAATGACGGTCTTCCTCCGCATGGACATGCTGATGTGCATGTGGATAGTGCTGGCATTGTGGACTTTCTGGAAATGGGACAACGGAATTGGGCGTGAAGGCGTCTGCCGTTTCCTGCTGCCTGTATATACTTTCCTGGCGCTGTTCACGAAGGGTCCGGTGGGCGTGCTCGTACCGCCTGTGGCCATCATTGTGTTTCTGGGCGCATCCCGCAGGTGGAAGGACATAGGGAAATACCTCGGCGTCGTCTTCTGGCTTGTCCTGGCGGTGCTGTGCGGAATCTGGTTCACAGGAGTCTACCTCGAAGGAGGAGCCGGATATCTCAGGAACCTGCTTTTCCACCAAACCGTGGACCGTGCGGTAAACTCCTTCCACCACAAGGCTCCCTTCTGGTATTACCTGGCAATGGTCTGGGCGGTAATGGCACCGTGGTGCCTCGCCACGGTTCCCGCGATGGTCTCGGCGCTTTTCAGGAAACGGGACGGTGAAGCACCTTCGGGATATGAGAAAACACTGGCGCTGACTTCCATTTCAGCATTCGTAATGCTGAGCATCTTCAGTTCGAAACTGGCCATCTACCTCGCTCCCATATTCCCTTTTGCAGTGTATCTGTGGCCGGCTGTAGTGCGGCGCAAGGGATGGAACGGATGGAACTCCCTCGCCGTAACGATGCCGGCGATATTGTCGCTTGTACTGGGCATCCTGGCCGCGGCAGTCAGCTTCGCCTGCCTTCTGATTCCGAAACTCCCGGAATTCATCAGCTTCCCCTTCCTGGAGTCACCGTTCATAATGCTGGCAGGCGCCATGCTTGCCCTGGGCGGCATAATGGCCCTGCGGGCATCGTCCAAAGAAAGGGAAGCATGGGAAAAGCCTGTCATAATTGTTTCGCTGGCTATGCTTTCATCCATATTCCTTGTCTCTTTCAAGATGCCGGCTGTCAACGACTACATCGGCTATGCCAACGTATGCAAGCTGGTACCTGCTGAGGGACAAGTATATACGCTTAAGGTGCGCCGTCCGGGGAGCATGGATGTATATCTCGGAAGGGACATCTACGACTTCGGTAATGACACTGAGTCGCTGCTGTTCCTCGCTCCGGAAGAAGGGACGCTCATATTGCCCGTGAAAGCACTCGGAGAGTCCGAAGCGCTGGGAGAATTCGTTGAAGACTTCGACGTGCAATACTGCGGCCCATATGCGGTATACAATCTGGAACCAAAGAAGAGTCAGCCAGCTCCAAGAAGAAGACAACGCCGCTCGCGATAACCGGATGAAAATCGTTATAGCAATAGATTCGTTCAAGGGGTGCCTTGATTCCGCCAGGGCGGCCGCAGCGGTCTCGGAAGGCCTCGCCGGGCACGACTGCGTCGTGCTCCCCGTCTCCGACGGGGGCGAAGGCTTCTCCGCAGTCCTAACAGCCGCGCTCGGCGGGATGATTGTCGGCACTCAGGTCCATGACCCGCTTGGACGGACGGTAGTTGCCACATACGGACTGGCCGGAAAGGTCGCAGTCATTGAAAGCGCCGCGGCAAGCGGCCTGACCCTGATGCGGCCTGAAGAACTCAACCCATTGAAAGCCAGCAGTTTCGGAACCGGAGAACTGATAGCAGACGCCATACGGCGAGGAGCGCGGGACATCTATGTCGGTTTCGGAGGGACGGGTACCAACGACGGTGGAGCAGGAATGCTGGAAGCGATGGAATCAGTGCGTGATCTGTGGGCGGAATGCCGTTTCGTGGCACTGTGCGACGTTACTGCCACTTTCTGCGGTCCGCAAGGCGCCACGGCGGTATACGGGCCCCAGAAAGGCGTCAGGCCCGACCAGACAGCGCTTCTGGACGCCAGGCTGCGGGCTCTGGCGGAGCAGTACCGGCCCGTTCTGGGCCGGGACGTGCTCGCGCAGCCCGGCAGCGGCGCCGCCGGCGGAATGGCCGGAGCCTTATGGGCCGTCGCCGGTGCCGAACTGAGACCAGGTGCCGACGCCGTCCTGGATATACTGCACTTTGAACAGCATCTGGAGGATGCTTCCCTCGTGATAACCGGTGAAGGCCGCATCGACGCCCAGACCCTGCAGGGCAAGCTTCCCAGTGTCGTCGCGCGCCGCGCCAAGGCATTCTCCCCTTCCCTGCGCGTCGTCGCGCTCACCGGGCGGAACGACCTGGCTCATAATGTATCATCGCCCTTCGACGGGATAATTACAATAAACCCGCCAGACATTCCTGACGGGTTGGCACTCAATCCTTCCTATGCCTGCGAGCGGCTGACAGCCGTCTCCCGGGAGCTTTTGAAAAACAGTTAAATACCGCTGAATGAGCTGAAACCTCCGTCGACCGGAAGTACTACTCCCGTTACAAAGGAGGCGGCGTCGCTGCACAGGAACTGTGCGGCACCGTTCAGTTCGGTCAGGTCGCCGAAACGACGCATCGGAGTCTTGGCCAGTACCTTGACTGAACGGTCGGTCAGGCTCCCGTCGGGATTCAGCAGGGCAGCCCTGTTCTGCTTCCCGATGAAGAAGCCGGGCGCAAGGGCATTCACGCGGATCTTCTCTCCGTATTTGATGGCCATCTCCTGTGCCAGCCAACGGGTGAAATTGGAGACACCCTCCTTGGCAGCTCCGTAACCGGCGACACGGGTAAGCGCATCATAGGCGGCCATCGAGGATATGTTCAGGATACAACCGTACCCCTGTTTGGCGAAAACCTCGGTAAAGACATGGCAGGGATAAACCGTACCGTTGAGATTGAGGTCGAGGACCTTGGTCCAGTCCTCGAGTTTCATGTCCCAGAAATTCTGGTCGGGCATGACGTTGGCACCGGCGACATTGCCTCCGGCGACATTTATGAGGATATCGACCCTCCCCCATTTCTCCAGGACTTCGTCTGCGATGCGGCGCACTGCTGCCGTGTCCATCACGTTGCAGGCAAAGCCGCAGGGGTCGCCGCCGAGCTCGCGGAGCGCCGTCACGGTCGGCTCAACCTGCTCAGGACGATGGACGAGCGCCACGACGTCGGCGCCCTGGGAGGCGAAATGACGCGCGAGAGAGCCGCCGAGCGCTCCGGCCGCTCCGGTTATGACTGCGACCTTCCCCTTAACAGAAAACATTTCATTCATATCAGTTTGTTCTTTAATTCATTACGTACGACCGACATCATTCCCTCAACCTGACCGAGGGCAAGCATGCGGCCATGGAAACTGTAGCCGGGATTATATCCTGCAGAAGCGTCTCCGAGCATCGTCTTGCCATGGTCCACGCGGAAAGGCAGCGAAGGATCCTGCTTCTCGAAGATGCGGACGAGCTCCACCAGGTCAGCCCTGCCGCCGGTGTGCGGTGCTTCGATGAAGTCCCCGCCCCCGAACACCTCGCAGCTGCGGAGATGTACGAAGCGGGTGCGCGCGGCGAAACGCCGCGCCATGCGCACGACATCGTTGTGCGCGCCGGACGACAGCGAACCGGCGCAGAACGTGAGTCCGTTGTGAGGGTTGTCAACCGCATCCAGCAGCCAGGCGATGTCATCTTCCCCGGTGACAATGCGCGGGAGTCCGAGGACAGGCATAGGCGGATCATCCGGGTGGATGCAGAGATTCATTCCATACTCCCCGCATACAGGCATCACAGCCCGGAGGAAATAAACGAGATTCCCGCGGAGCCTTTCCTTGGTAATGCCGTCATAGAGTGCAAGCAAAGACTTGAACGTCCTGACCGGCGCATCATCGTCATCGCGGAAATTGGCGTTGACGAAACCCTGGGTCTTGACGATGATGACATCCACCAGATGCCGCTTCTCCTCGTCGGTGATGACCTTGTCCAAGGCCTCAACTTCCGCCAGCGTCTCCGGAGGATAGTCCTTCGAAGCGCCCTCGCGACACAGTATCTTCAGGTCGAAATATGCGAACCTGACATGGTCGAAGAAGAGGGATGTCGTCCCGTCGGGAAGCGGATACTCCAACTCCGTGCGGATCCAGTCGATGACCGGCATGAAATTGTAGCAGACGGTGTGGATACCGCACCGCCCGAGATTGGCGAGACTTTCTATATAATTGTCTATCAGACGGTCACGACCAGGTCCGGCGTATTTGATCTCCTCGCTTACGGGAAGGCTCTCCACTACTGACCAGCGGAGTCCGAAAGACTCGATATAATCCCGGAGGGATCGGATAGCTTCCACGCTCCAGACTTCCCCTATGGGAATGTCGTGAAGGGCGGTAACGACACCCTCGACACCGATCTGCCTGAGCATGTCGAGGGTGACCTTGTCCTTCCGGCCGAACCAGCGCCAGGTTTTCTCCATATACTATTCGGCAATCAGATGAAGCACACGGCTGGCATATCCCTGAAGTTCCCTGGAGAACCCGCCGGGCATCTCCAGGCCGACATCCATGAGGAATGCACCGCTGAATGAACGGCCCTCGAAGGCGAGCGGACGCCCGCCGGCCTTGTCCAGTTCGACTATCTTATACATCCTGTCACGGTCGAGACCGGCCATCTTTACCCTCGGGAAGTGACTGTCGTACATATTCTCGATCCTCCACCAGTAGAATACGGCTTCGGACTTGTCCTGGGCGACATACATCATCGAGGCTATTCCGAGATTGTCATAAGGCGATACGAGGCGGTAGATGTCTCCGAACTGCACCACAGGGCGTACGGACTTGTAGTCGGCAATCGCCTGCCTGCACTGCGCAATCTCCTCCGGAGTCATGTCCTTGGGCTGTAGCTCCATTCCGAGCCTGCCGCTCATGGCCACGTCGATGCGGTACTTGAGCGGAGTCACGCGATAGACGGTATGGTTGGGCACTGCGCTGATGTGCGAAGCCATGGTAATGGACGGGAAGAAATAGGAAGTGCCCCACTGCATATAGATGCGCTGGAGGGCATCGGTATTGTCACTCACCCAGAACTCATCGAACCAGGGCAGGACGCCGTAGCTGGCGCGTCCGCCGCCGCTGGCGCAGGCCTGGATCGTCAGGTCGGGATACTTGGCACGGATGCGGTCACAGACAGCAGCGAAGCCCTGATGATAGCGTATGTTGAGTTCCGACTGCCTGTCAGCGGGAAGGTAACTGCTTCCATGGCTGCTTACCGACATGTTTGCATCCCACTTGATGTAGTCGATTCCGGGATACTTGGTCATCAGGTCGTCGACGATGCTGAAGACGAAGTCCTGGACTGCGGGATTGCCGAGGTCAAGGACGACCTGGGTGCCGCCGCGGCCCTTGACGACATCGCGTCCAGGGGCGTTGATGATCCAGTCGGGATGCTTCTCGTAAAGCTCGGAAACTGTATTGGCCATCTCGGGTTCGATCCAGATACCGAAGCTCACTCCGTGTTTGCGTGCCGTCTCGACAAGGCCTCCCACACCGTTAGGAAGCTTGTTCCTGTCGACTACCCAGTCGCCGAGCGAACTGTTGTCGGACAGGCGCGGATACTTGTCTCCGAACCAGCCGTCGTCCATCACGAAGAGCTCGCCGCCCATCGAGGCGATGTCGGCCATCATCTGGTCCATTCCGGGCTCATTGATGTTGAAATATACGCCTTCCCAGCTGTTGAGGAGTATCTTGCGTTCGCGGTCGCCGTGGGCGATCTTGTGGGCGCGGGCCCAGCGGTGGAAATTGCGCGAGACGCCGCTCAGGCCTTCGTCAGAATAGGTAAGGGCAAGCTCAGGCGTGCGGAAGGACTCCCCTTTCGCGAGCGTCAGCGCGCTGTTGTCTGCAAGGATGCCGGCGAAGAGACGGTGATAGTCCGTGTCGTCGGTAATGAAATCCAGATGATAGTTGCCGCTGTAACAGAGCGCGGCGCCGATGACCTGGCCGGAGTTCTCCCTGGCCTTGCCGTCGAGCGAGATCATCACTTCGGCGTGGGAGGTATGCGAATTGCGCACGCCGTCCTTGTTGTCGATGCGGAGCGTTCCGCGCTGGAGCGGCTCCTCGACCAGGCGGCCCTCATTTGCCCAGGTGCCGTAAAGGTGGCTCACCCAGACATCGCCCACTCGAACGGGAAGGAAAGCCGAATCAAATTTGCGTAGCAGGACGGGCTTCTTCTCACCGTTTAAGATCTCGGTCCAGGTCTCGATCATGTCGACATCAGTGAAAGCCTTGTAGAAGACCTTGACACGGAAATCATACACCTTGTCCTTCAAGGTGATACAGGCGATTTGCGAATCCTTGGCAGAGTCAGTGGTGACGGACTCGACAACCATGTCGAGGGACATGTTGCCGTCGGAATGCGTTACGGCAAGTGCGTCCTCGCGGATCTCCCCCTGGCCGTAGACGGGATATGCATTCATCGGACGGGAGCCGGAGAACAACAGGGCATCGGCGTCCTTGTCTGACAGCCTGGTTCCGAAATAGATGAAACGGAGCTGCTGTCCGGAACGGGCATTCAGGATCAGGGAGGTACCGGAAGTATTGACCGAAACACGGTCGCCGGAAACCTTCACCTGCGCAACGGCGCAGAAGGAGAGCGCCATCAAGAGCGCGGCTAAAAGAGTCTTCTTCATATCAATAATGTAATGTAATCGTTTCACTGTCAAGGCCGACGACAGAAACAGTACCGAGCCCGGAAGCGCCCTCGACGCTTCGGATCAGCAGCTGGACCTTGCCGGAGAATGTCTGGATGGAGAAGGGGCCGGAAGTCCCTGCGACAGGCCGTTCCACGACCTTGAAACCGGGATCGCCGTTGCCCCAGCCGAGGATGGTCAGGTTGGAGGACACGGTGACGGCAAGGGGAACATCCGCATCGGACACTTCCCTTCCCTTGGCGTCCACGACGGTGAAGTCAAGGACCGCGACGTCCTGTCCGTCAGGAAGAAGCGTAGTCTTGGAAGGCTTGCAAACGAGCGCTGTGGCATAGCCCGGCGTCTCGAGCACCTGCTCCGCGACTTTCCTTCCGTTCCGGTATCCGGTGGCTACGACCTTGCCGGACTTGTATGTGACAGGCCAGCTGATATGACCGTATCTCGGCATACTCTTGCGCCCCATGGACCTGCCGTTCACGGACAGTTGCACCGCATCGCAGTTGGAATATATCCAGAGGTCGACGGTCTGTCCCTCCGTCATTCCCTGTCCCCATGAGGGAGCGACGTGCACCATCGGCTCGTCCACCCAGCAGGACTTCAGATAGAAGGCTTCGTCCTTGGGGAAGCCGCAATAGTCAAGGATGCCGAACTGCGAGCCGGTTGCAGGCCAGGATAGCGGGCTGGGCTCACCGCGATAGTCGAAACCGGTCCAGTAGAAGAGTCCGCCCAGCCAGGGACGGGCTGCGAAATACTTCCAGCCGCGTTCGATGACATTGAGTATCTGGCCGTCCGCAGTCCGCTGCATGCCTTCGTCACTTCCGTTTACAGGGTCCGGCTTGACACCGGTACGGTTGTAAGACAGGAACCATCCTTTGCTCCTGTCAGTGACATACTTGCCCCTGGTACCGCTGCCGGTCGTCTCCTCGGTGCCTACGGCGCAATGGTCGGGATACTTGACGTGGAACTCTTCGATAGCATTCTGTACCACATAGTTGTATCCGAACACATCGCAGGCGAGAACTGCCTCCTTGCCACCGCAGTTGCCATAGGTGACGGGGCGGGTCAAGTCGATGCTGTGGACGAAATCCACCATGCGGCGGGCGATGTCACGGCCTATGGGATCATACTCGACAGCCCATTCCTCGTTTCCGATGCTCCAAAGGATTACGCTGGGATGGTTGACATCGCGGCGGATCATCCTCTCCATAAGGTCGAAATGCTCGGTATTGATGCCGAACATGCGGTTTTCGTCTATGACCACTATGCCCAGTTCATCGCAAAGGTCGAGCATTGCCGGCGAAGCCGGGTTGTGCGAGGAGCGTATGGCGTTAAAGCCATAGGACTTGAGAGTCTCGAGTTTGTAGCGCCATAGCTCGTCCGGAACGGCGACGCCCACTCCGGCGTGGTCGAGATGAAGGTCACAGCCCTTCAGCTCGACACGCCAGCCGTTCAGCAGGAAGCCGTTCTTCGGGTCGAAATCAATGGAACGGATGCCGATACGCACGTCATACTCGTCAAGGAGATTCTCGATGGCGTAACCGTCCTTGTAAATGCAGGTCCTGAGCGTATACAGATAGGGGTCGTCGATGGACCAGAGCTTCGGGGATATGACCTGGAGTTCCATCAGGGGCTTGTCCTGGTCGGAGAAGGCAGTGGCGACGGAACGGCCGTCGGCATCAAGGAGGGTCTGAGCTATGAGATACTCCCGCTCAGCACCGACCCTGCCGACCCTCACTTCGGAGACGACGGTGCAGTTGCTGCGGTCGGGGTTGAAGCGATAGTCCCTCAGAATAACCCCGTACGGTTCGATCGCAGTCCGGGCGGTCTTATGGAGATAGACGTTGCGGTATATGCCCGCCCCTTCATAGAACCATCCCTCTTCCAGGGAAGCGTCTGCGCGGACGGTTATTAGATTCTCCTCGCCGAACTTGATGTACTCTGTCATGTCGTATACGGTACTGGCGTAGCCGCTCCTCTCATGGCCCATATAGATACTGTTGCAAAATACCTCTGAATCGCGGAATATGCCTTCGAACTCGATCAGTATGCGTTTTCCACGGTCCTCTTCCGGTATGAAGATTTTCTTGCGGTACCAGCCTACCGACGTCTCCGGATACTTCCAGCCGACACACTTGTAGCCGTGGCTATGGCTGGCCCCAGCGGCATACGGAAGGTCGACGACCCAGTCGTGCGGCAGGTTGACGACCTGCCACGACGAGTCGTCGAAATCCAGCGCGACAGGGCCTTTATGGCCCTTGTTGGACATGACCTTCGTCACGTACGAGAAATACTCCGTGCCGTGGGTGAAATCGCGGCCCTTGTCACCGGCATAACCGAGGGAAAAAGACCATCCGTTGTTGATAAGGACCCGTTCGCGCACACAGTCTCCCGCGCGGGAAAGTGCAGGAAGAGCAAGACATAAGACGGCGGAAAGAGCCAGGATTCTGGATAATAGCTTCATGTAATAATGCGTTTTCACAAATTTAAGTACAATTATCGGGTAATAATAATACTATGATCGCCAAAAGAAATGCAAGCATCGTAGATAAATGATTTATCACAAAGATAGCCGATTTAAAAGAATATTTCGTAAATTAGCCGGGGTAAAGGAACATTTTGACCAAACCACATAAAATCATGAAAAAGTATTTTGCTGAAATGATCGGAACCATGGTATTGGTTCTCATGGGCTGCGGAACCGCAGTCAGTCTCGGCTGCACCAACGCCATCGCCGCCACCGTCGTCGGTACGGCTTTCGCCTTCGGACTCGCTGTAGTAGCCATGGCTTACACAATCGGCGGCATCTCCGGATGCCACATCAATCCCGCCATCACCCTCGCGGTCTGGCTCTCCGGAAAGATGAGCGGCAAGGATGCCTGCTTCTACATGCTGTTCCAGGTCATTGGCGCCATCCTCGGCTCCGCCATCCTGGCCCTCCTTACCGCCAACGTAGAGTTCTCCGGTACTGGTGCAAATGCCTGCCAGGAAGGGGTTTCGCTTATCGGAGGCTTGCTTGCCGAAGTGTTCTTCACCTGCGTATTCGTGCTCGTAGTCCTCGGTACTACCGACGAGAAGAAGGGAGCCGGCAACTTCGCCGGACTGGCTATCGGTCTCTCCCTCGTGCTCGTGCACCTCGCCTGCATCCGCTATACCGGCACTTCGGTCAATCCCGCCCGTTCCATCGGCCCCGCCCTCTTCCAGGGTGGCGACGCCTTGAAGCAGCTCTGGATCTTCATCCTCGGACCTCTTGCCGGCGGTGCATTCGCCGCAGGCATCTGGAAGTGGATCGGCTCCGACTGCAAGAAAGCAGAATAGCATTCCGACATGAGAAGATTCATCACCGTTTTCCTGGCGATGACCTGTATTGCTGCGGCCGCCCAGCCGCAGCAATTTGGTTATACCAATCCCGTCATCCCGGGCTTCAACCCCGACCCCAGCGTCTGCCGTGTCGGGGATGATTATTATCTGGTTACCAGCACTTTCCAATACTTTCCCGGAGTGCCGGTTTATCATTCCAAGGACCTCATCCACTGGAAGCAGATCGGCAACTGCCTGACGAGGCCGTCACAGCTGAACCTCAAGGACGCGAACTGCAGCGGAGGCATCTATGCCCCGACTATCCGATACAATGACGGGACCTTCTACATGGTCACGACCAACGTCTCCGGAAAGGGCAACTTCTTCGTCACGACGACGGATCCCGCCGATGAGTGGTCCGACCCCATATGGCTGGAGCAGGGCGGCATCGACCCGACGCTGTATTTCGAAGACGGAAAGACCTATATGGTCAGCAACCCCCGCAACGGGCTGTATCTGTGCGAAATAGACATCAATACAGGTAAGCAGCTCACTGAAAGCAAACTGCTCTGGCAGGGAGACGGCGGCCGCTATCCCGAAGCACCCCACATCTACAAAAAGGATGGCTGGTACTATCTGATGATTGCCGAAGGAGGCACGGAGTATGGTCACAGCATCACCATAGCCAGAAGCCGCGACATCTATGGACCCTACGAGTCCAATCCGGACAATCCCATCCTCACCAATTTCAGCAGGCTGGGACAGAGCAAGGAGATTCAGGGCACCGGACACGGCGACCTCATCGAGGACCAGAACGGAATGTGGTGGATCGTGTTCCTGGGCTTCCGTCCTCAGAACGGCAGCCATCACCTGCTCGGGCGCGAGACCTTCCTGGAGTCCGTGGAATGGTATGACGACTGGCCGATCGTCAACGGTACCGGCACTGCAGACATCCAGAAGCAGATTGCCACTCTCCCCCAGGTCGAGGTGCCGGCACTGCCGATGAACAGGCTGGCATTCGGGGACAAGGAACCTTTCTTCCTCCATCTTAACACCCCGGTCGAGGAGAATTACCAGTTCGTCAGGGACACCGTGCTCAGGCTCAAGCCTACGCGCGTCACGCTCGACGATGCAGGGACTCCCACATTCATGGCAATACGCCAGGACAAGTTCGATTTCAGGCTTGATACGGAAGTCAACCTCAGCAGCGCTACCCAGGGCGACTACGCAGGGCTTACGGTATATATGGAGAACAATGCCCACGCTGACATCTTCCTGCGCCAGGAAAAGAGCAGCAAGAAGCTTTGCGTCGTCGTGGAGTATACGCTGTACGGGCTGAAATACAAGGCCTGCGAGGCCGAGGTGAAGAAAGGGCCGGTGCAGCTTCGCGTAGACGGAAGCAAGACCGGATACACGTTCTTCTACCGCGATGAAAAAGGGAAATGGGTGGAAGCAGGTACGCTTGACACCCGCCTGCTCAGTACTGAGACCGCAGGTGGCTTTACTGGAATAACGCTAGGCATGTACGCAGTCTCTCCCAAGGGAGGCGGCTTCTCCTACGCTGACTTCAAATACTTCCGTTACCGCTAAAGGAACTGGCAGTCACTGAACTGGATCATTCCTGGACGATGACGAAACCGCCGCGGGCACGGCAAGGGATGGAAAAGGACCCGTCCGACGTGCGTTCTTCGATCTTTAACTCCCTGTCGTGGGAACCGTCCATAAAAACCTTGACGATTTTTCCCTGCAGTCCTATCCGGTCAACGGAGAAATCAACGACGGAAGGTAAATCCCTCCCATTTATGCCGGCAATATACCATTTGCCGGCATTTTTTCGTGCAAGTACGGCATATAAGCCGGGATAGCCGGCAAGAAGCACGGTGTCATCCCAGGCGGAAGGAAGGGAGGACAGCAGCGATCGGGCATCATCCGGAAGGGAATGATATGCTTCCGGCCGGTCCGGCATGTGCTGGAGGCCGGATTCGAACAGGACAGGCAATGCCAGTTCGTGGGCAAAAGTAGTGGTGTGCGGGAACTGGCTGTCTGAGAATGTTCCGGGTGTATAGTCCATCGGTCCTATCACATTACGGGTGAATGGAAGCGTCGCATTGTGTGAAGCGGCACGTGCAGTCATTGCCGGACCGTTGTTGTACCATTCAGCACCGTAAACGCTTTCCATCGACATCAGGTTCGGCCAAGTACGCTGCCATCCCCTCGGTATAGTGCAACCGTGGAAGTCAACCAGCAGATGATGGCGGGCGGCATCTTCAAGGATGTCCAGATAGTAGTCAACCATCCCGGCGTTGTCCGGAAGGAAGAAATCCACCTTGATGCCGCTGACCCCCAGGCTTTCAAGCCAGGACATTTCATGCTCGCGTCTTTCAGGGTCGAGGAGACGGTCCTGGGGCTGCGGGGCGCCATCCCCCACCCATGAGGTTCCGGAATTATACCATAGGTTAACCTTTACGCCCTTCTCTTTCGCATAGTCCATGAGTTCATCGATGTCGCCGTTTTCCATCTGCGGCCATTCCCAGTCGACCAGACAGTATGGCCATCCCATGTCCGCGGCCAGGTCGATGTACTCGACATCCCTGTTGAAATCCTTCGAGCCATGATTATAAGCCCAGTATACCCATGAAGAAACGCCCGGTTCAACCCAATCGGCATCGAAGGCCGCAGGCTGCGAAAGGTCAGCCACCAATGTAGACTCGACAATGTCAGCCAGGGAGCCTACAATCGCCACGCGCCACGGGGACTTGCCGTCTTCAAGGGTGGAAGGGCCTGTAAGATGAACAGTATACACCTGAGAATCAACGGAATTATCCAGAGAAGACGCGCTGTTTCCACGCCTCAGGTCTGCTTCACAGACCAGCACGAAGTTGCCTTCGGACGGCTGATAGAGCGCCGGATAGGCCCAGCGGCCGGGTTCCGGCCTGGGCCATACGCGCTCGGTGACAGGACTGCCGTCCGTCGCGGGCGGGAAGAAGGATTCGTAATCGGTCTTCAGAGGAGAGATCCAGCGTTCTGTACCGTCAGGTATCAAGAAAGACGTACGGTCCTCCGTTATTTCAGTCCCTTCCGGCAGGACATATCGGAGGGCAACGCCGTCATTATAGAGACGCAGGACCACGTCAATGGTTTCCCCCGAAGGATTCTTATAGGAATAAATCTTCTCAACGGCCTCGTTATGACAATGCCTCCGCTTTCCGGCAACCATCGGATAGTCGTCAAGCACTTTCTTCTTGCCATGTACCCTCTCAAGCACAAGCCCGGAATCGAAATCGGCCTCCGACGTCACCAAACCGACGTGAATCTGCACAGCAGGCATATCAGCCTTGCCGGCATCACCGAAACAGACACTGACGGACTGCCCGTCCACCACGGCGCTCAACCCGCCGTCTGGACAGACAATCCCCCTTCCACAAGCAGTGGACAACAGAACGGACACGGCCAGCTCCATCAATACTCTGACTTTGCACATATTACAAAAACCCTTGATCCATGCAAATATAAGAATATTCCCCCACATCCTTCTACCGCCGGTCGAAGGATAACGCACTTTTCGTCATTTTGCACCACATCCTTCTACCGCCTGTCTTACCCTGAAAAAAGTTGACTCCCAAACAAGAGCTAACTATGTTCGTTAAGCATTCACAAAAACGCGATCTCTATTACGACCGTGTAATTGAGATTTACAAGCAGACAGGTTATGGCAGAAGGAAACTTTCGCAG
>JAEEGL012297142.1_pt1 | contig 36189 bp, 33 predicted proteins | sample 9134231 | NCBI WGS metagenome assembly JAEEGL01 (sample SAMN16246548, study PRJNA631951) | gut metagenome | biome: gut microbiome; feature: rumen; material: fiber-attached | host: Bos | place: Iran: Karaj | collected 2018-10
AACATCTTTCTTAAAATATAACTTAATTTTGTTATTCTTAACATTTTTTGCTTTGTGCTTTGCTTTGTTTTGCTTGGATTTATTTGGCGGAGAGTTATCTTTTGGTTTTAGATTTGTTATTTCATTTGTAGTTTGTGCTCTTGTTGTAGAAGTTTTATATATAGTTATAACACTTATTTATTTTATTCTTAGAAAAAGATATAGAAAGAATTCTGTTACGACATTTAAAGAAGATGGAATAGTTAGTCATATTACAAAAGATATTTCTATTATTTATGATTGGTCTAGTGTTGAATGTGTAATAATTGGTCATTATTCTATTTCTATTTTTACAGATAGTCCTGTTTATTTCTATTTTGATAACAAGTGTAAAACTAAAGTATTAGAAGCTATTAATAAGTATAAGCCTAAAGTAAAAGTTCTTTATATGGAAGGCGTTAAAAGTGCTATTTAGAATTAGAAAAGCCGTGTTAATAATACATGGTTTTTTAGGTGGAACTTATGATCAAGAAGAGCTAGCAAACTATTTAGAGTTAGATAATAATCTAGATGTTTATAGATTTACGCTTCCTGGCCATTCTCGTAATTTGAGTAAAGTAAAGTATCAAGAGTGGATTGATAAAAGCGAAGAGTATGTAAAAAGATTAATCAAAAATAACTATAGTGAAATATATTTGATAGGTCATAGTATGGGTGGAGTAATTGCTACGTATTTAGCAAGTAAATATCCACAGATAAAAAAACTTGTTTTAGCGGCTCCTTCTTTTAATTATTTGGGAACTGTTGAAGATAATGTAGATTTAAAAAAGACTTTAGTTTCTTCATCAAATATTATTAAAACATATGGTACTGATGAAATATTGAGTAGATTTTTAAAACTGAATAGTGCTATGATTTTTGAGTTTATGGAATTAGTTAAGAAATATTATGACTACCCTTGCGAGATTACTTGCCCAATCTTAATTTTACAGGGAAATAATGATGATTTAGCTAATCCTTCATCTTCTAAATATGTTTATGATTCTGTTAAATCCAGGAAAAAAACACTTATTTATTTAGATGGTGTAACTCATGACGTGTTTAAAAGCAAAAAAGATGCATTAGTATTTAAAACGGTTAATAGGTTTTTAGTATTTGGATATAGGCCAGGGGTGTACTATTTGTAGTGTAAACAATCAAGGAGAATCCTTGATTTTTTATATGTGTATAAGTTATACTATGGTTAGTGGTGGTGGTTTTTAATGATTAGAGAAGAACATCGAGAAGATCTTACAGAAGAAGAACTAAGAGAAGGACGTTCTGAAGGAGAGCGTAGCGAAGCACACTCTGAAGAAGAACGAAGAGAAGCACGTTCCGAAGGAAGTCGTGGTGAAGCACATTCTGAAGAAGAACGAAGAGAAGCACGTTCCGAAGGAAGTCGTGGTGAAGCACATTCTGAAGGAGATCATAGAGGGGGCCTTTCTGAGGAAGAAGTTCGTGCAGCTGAAGAAGCTGCAAGGCATAGGGATGATAGCCGTGTTAATGGAAGAAAAGTAGTTAAGAAGAAAAAAACTAAGGGAGCTGCTATTATTCTTGCTTTGACTTTGTTTTTCTTAGGTATGTCTGGACATAGAGTGGAAGTGAAGGATGCTACTGAAGCAGCTTATATTCCGCCAACAGCAGGATATGAGCAAGTAGTCAAAGATGAAACCCAAGTTGATTACAGACTAAATGCGGGTGTTGATGGTAGAATTTCCGCAGATGCTGTTATTGATGTGTTAAGATTACGTGATTATGCAATTAATACAAGCGGTATTGTTGTATACTCAAATAGTTTATTAAATAGAAATGCTGTAGCTTTACAAAGGTCAGAGTATCAAATTATGGGTATATCTGTTGTTGAAAAATCAACAGGAAGAATTTTAGAATCTGCTGATTTGAATCGTGGTGTGGTATCTGAAGATGTTTTAAACTCTAATTTTGGAACATTTATTAATAATACTTTGACTAAACACAAAAAAAGTAGAGATCAAGTAAGAATTAGAATTTGCCTTGGTAATAGAGGATGGTGTGACATAGATGAGTATATTAGTCATCATTGTTATGATGAAGCTATTATAGAGAGGGCTAGATATCTAGAAGGTACTGTTTATGATTTTACAGGAGATTATCTAACTTTGAGTAGTGGGGCAACTATTCGTATCAAGGGTACAGATGGAAGATTTTTTTCACCAGGCACAAGAGTTAAAGATTCTAATGGTTTTGAATATGAGATTGTCTCATTAAATGTTACAACAAATCGTGAGACAAGAGAAGAATGGGTAGAACATCCTGAACAATATATCCCTGCTTCTGAAGGCGGAGTTAAAGTATCTTATAAAGTTGAAAATATTCAATGGAGATTGTTGCCGGTTGGTGCAGCTGCAGCAGCATTAACATATTGGCTTCAAAATAGAAAAAAGAAAGATGACGATGAAGAGGAAGAAACTGAAAGCACTGGTGGAAGATCTGGAGATAGTGGATCTGAGAGAAGACCTCCAGAAGAAAACCCTGAAAGAAGAAGAAAAATAAGGGAACTTAGAGCTTATGGAAGTCGTCATGATATAGACCCATATAGTGTTCCTAGAAGCGAACTTCCTCCAGTACCTATGGATCCAGATGTTTATAGAGCTACGATTGCTAAGCTTTATGGAATTCCTGATGGACGTGAAGGGTTTGATTCGGATCGTGAAGAAGGATCTGCAAGATCAAGACATTAAATAGGAGAGTAATATGGAAAGAATAGAAAAAGGAGAATTAATTACACTAGACGACGATAGTGAGTTTGTTTGTTATAAAAAAGTCAAATTAGATAATGTTAATTATGCTTGTTTGATTACTTCAAAGAAACCTGTTAAAATTGTTGTCGTAAGAGAAGAAGAAAAGGATGGAGAAGTAACTCTTTATTCTGTAGATGATTTAAAATTAAGAAGTAAAATTTTAGATTATGGAAAGGAAGGCAAGTAATGACTATTCAGGAAAAAATAGATAAAATACTAGATGAAAAAAATAGAAGAAAACTTGAAAATGCACGTCCTGTGGAAAAGAATGATCCTACTGAATTAAATCTTGATCAAATGGGAGATAAGATAATTGGGGGTAATGAAGTTTTTGGAAGAGATCCTGAATTTAAGGAAGATGTTATAAATAAAGCAAAAGAGGCTATGGGTTCAGATCCCGATGAAATTGATCTTGATCAAGTGGGTGATAAATTTATAGGCGGTAATCCAGTTGTTGCAACAGATCCTGAATTTAGACAACAAGTCGAGGATGATGCAATAAGAGCTATGAATGGAGATGCTCCTACTAGGGGATAATTTGAAATAAAAAAAGTAATGCATATATTACTTTTTTTTGTTATAATAATTATTAGAATGGTGATGTTATGAGCAATATTATATTAACGGGTGATAGACCTACAGGTAGATTACATTTAGGACACTATGTTGGGTCATTAAAAAATAGAGTTAAATTACAAAATGAGTCTAATTATGATGATATGTTTGTAATGATTGCTGATGCTCAAGCATTAACAGATAACTTTGATAATCCAAGTAAGGTTAGAGATAATGTTATAGAGGTAGCATTAGATTATTTATCTGTTGGAATAGATCCAAATAAAGTGTCACTATTTGTACAATCAGAAGTAAGTGAATTAACAGAATTAACATTCTATTATATGAATTTAGTTACTTTATCTCGTTTACAAAGAAATCCTACAGTTAAAAGTGAGTTAAGTTTAAGAGGGTTTGAAGGATCAATACCATCTGGTTTTTTAAATTATCCTGTTAGTCAAACAGCTGATATAACTGCATTTAAAGCTAATATCATACCTGTTGGTGATGATCAATTGCCTATGATTGAACAAGCAAGAGAAATTGTTCATAGTTTTAATTCCATTTATGGAGATGTATTAGTAATGCCTAATGCTGTTTTACCAAAGTCTACATTAGAGTGTAGATTGCCGGGATTGGATGGTAAAGCAAAAATGAGCAAATCATTGGGCAATTGTATATTTTTAGCTGACTCTGAAGAAGAAGTTAGAAAAAAAGTGTTTAGTATGTACACTGATCCTAATCATATAAGAATTGAGGATCCTGGTTCTGTCGAAGGTAATATGGTATTTACATACCTTGATGTTTTTTGTAAACCTGGTGATTTTGAGAAGTACTTACCTGAATATAAATCACTAGATGAATTAAAAGCTCATTATAAAAAAGGCGGTCTTGGAGATGTTGTCATTAAGAAGTTCTTAAATAACATTCTACAAGAAGAATTAAGGCCTATCAGGGAAAAAAGAAAAGAATTAGAGAATAATATTGAATATGTATATGAATCTTTGAAAAAGGGTACAAAGCATGCTAGAGAAGTTGCTTCAAAGACTTTGAAAGAAGTAAAGGATAGCATGAAAATAAACTATTTTGAAGATCCAAGTTATTTAGAGGAAATAAAGAATAAATATAAACAACAATAAGTAAAGGGAGTAGACATATGGCTAGTTTAGATAATAGTTTTAAATATAATCCTAGCATCGGCATGTGTAAAGACGAAGCGGTATTTAAGGGTCAAACCTACAGAATATCTGTTTTAACTGAGCGTCTTGTTAGATTGGAATATAGTCCAACTGGAAATTTCGTTGATAATCTAACAGCACTTGTAAAAAACAGAGTTTTTTCCATGCCTCAATTTAATACTCAAGAAGATGATAATATTTTAGTTATTAAAACTAGATATTTTGAGTTGATTTATTCAAAAGAGAGACCTTTTAAAGGAAGTGCTGTTGCTCCATTTTCAAATTTAAGAATTAAGTTAAATGGTACTGATAAGGAATGGTACTATGGACAAGCTGAAGCAAGAAGGTATAAAGCTGTACCAAAAGATTTAGATAAATACCCATTTGTTGAGTGGGAAAATGGTTTATATTCCGTTGATGGATATGTTAGTTTGAATGATAGTGAAAACTTTGTCATTGAGCCAACTGGATATGTTAAAAAGAGAAATTCTGATTCAATGGATATATATGTATTCATGTACAAACGTGATTATGGATTATGTTTAGGTGATTATTTTGCTTTAACTGGTCATCCAACATTAATACCAAGATATGCATTGGGTATTTGGTGGAGTAGAGATAAAATATATACGTTTGAACATATTAAGAATTTATTAAGTTCGTTTAATAAACATCAAATTCCGGTTGCTATGTTCTTGCTTAATGAGTTTTGGCACATTAAAGATAAAGAAGATTATAATTTACATAAAACGGGATTTACATTTAATCCTGATTGGTTCCCTAATCCAAGAGAACTATCTGATTATTTATTGCAAAGAGGAGTTCATTTAGGTGTAAATATTGATCCTTCTGAAGGGGTTAGAAAAGAAGAACGCAGTTATCCATTGGTAGCCCAAAGTATGGGAGTTACTGATCAAAGCGTAATTCCATTTAATATTTATAATGAGTTCTTTGCAACAAGTTATGTTAATTTCCTAATAAAGCCAATAATTTACGAAGGTGTAGATTGTTTTTGGATTGATTACAAAGGGGAGAAAGAAGACTTAGCGGCTTTAGATTATTATCATGAGGGAGCGTTTAAAGCATCCAATAAAAGAGGAATATTAATGACGAGAAATCCATTAATAGCTGCTCATAATTATGGAATATTATATTCTGGCGAAACAGAAGTTAGTTGGAAGTTATTAAAGGCTCTACCGGAGGTTAATTATAGTGCTGCTAACTTAGGAATAAGTTGGTGGAGTCATGATGTTGGTGGATATAAAAATGGTATTGAAGAAAGTGAATTGTATTTAAGACATGTACAATTTGCTACATTTAGTCCTATATTTAGATTTAGTTCTTTAAGAGGATTATATTATAAGAGAGAACCTTGGTTATGGGATAATTATACATATATGATTGTTAAGGATTATTGTACTTTAAGACATCGTTTAATCCCATATTTATATACTGAAAACTATGCTTATTCAGTAAATGGATTACCATTAATACAACCAGTTTATTATTTTGCTCCAGGTAATTATTATGATGATGCTGAATTAAAGAGTGAATATTTCTTTGGCTCACAATTATTGGTAGCGCCAATAGTTAAGACGAAGAATGTAATAATGAATAGATCTGATGAAAGAGTATTCTTACCTGATGGTATGTGGTATGATTTTAAATCAGGAAAAAAATTCCCTGGAAATAATATTTATGTAATGTTTTATAAAGATGAAGATTATCCTGTATTTGCTAAAGCAGGAGCAATAATTCCTCTTGCTAATATTGAAACAAATATTAATAATACAAATAATCCTCAGAGTCTAGAATTCCAGATATTCCCTGGAAAAGATAATATTTATACTTTATATGAAGATGATGGTGTTAGTAAACTATATAAAGAAGGATATTATATTAAGACCGAATTGAGGTATAAATTTGAAAAAGATAATTATTCATTTAGTATTAAACCTTTTGAAGGAAAGACAGAGATAATACCTAAATATAGAACATATTTTATTAAATTTAGAAATACTAGATTACCTGGTACAGTCAATGTTACTGTTGGGGGAATGGATTTAGATGCTATTAAATATAAAAAATATGTTGTTGATAATGATTTTGTTGTTGAACTTAGAAATATTGATACAACAAAAGAAGTAATGGTTAATATACGAGGCACTGATATTGATATTGAAGCAGTTCATTTAATTAATGAAGATATTAATTCAATTATTAGTGACTTGAAGATAAAAACAGTGTTAAAAGAAAATATTTTTGATATTCTATTCAGTGAAATGGAGATTAAAGATAAACGTATTGCAATTAGAAAACTAAAGACTAAAGGATTGTCTAGTCAACATATTAAAATGTTTATGAAATTACTTGAATATATAAGTGAAATCTAATATAATATTTGCAAGCAGTTGATTAGGAAGTAGTAGGTAAATAAAAGCTTATAGAGAGTTAACGGATGGTGAAAGTTAATAGTGGAGTTTATTGAACTTATCTTATGATGTGATAGGGTGATTTCTTTATAAATCTAAGAGTATAAAATAAAGGTGGTACCACGATGAATTCGTCCTTTGGTGTCATCTTTTTTATTTGGAGGTTGTTATAATGTTGGATGATGTTATTTTACTAGTGATTATATTTTTCTTGCTATCTTTGTTTTGGTATTTTTGTGTGATGATGCCAAAATACAAAGCGATTACAGGACAAGAAGATTCAAAGAAAAACAGGAAGAAAAAAGCTGTTAATAAATTTATTTTAGAGACTGCCTATTTAACCAAGCGATTTGGAATTAAAAGTGAAAAACTTGTTAATAAAAAAGTTTTATTAACGTGTTCTATTATTAATGCATTTATTGTAGTGGTTATAACAGCATTTGGCTGGTTTGTTCCAATGATTTTGATATTAAGATTTTTAATTGGTTTTGTAATTGCATTTGCGTTAATATTTATAACATATGAAATATATGGAAAAATTTTGATTAAGAGAGGGTATAAAGATGGAAACAAAGAAGATTGAGGAAAAGTGGCAAAAATATTGGGAAGAAAACAAGACGTTCAAAACAGATATATGGGATTTTTCTAAGCCTAAATATTATGTTTTGGATATGTTCCCTTACCCATCAGGAGTGGGATTACATGCAGGTCATCCAGAAGGATATACTGCGACTGATATAGTTTCACGTATGAAAAGAATGCAAGGATATAATGTACTTCATCCAATGGGATATGATTCATTTGGTTTACCTGCAGAACAATACGCAATTGAAACAGGTAATAATCCTGCAATTTTTACAAAAAATAATATAGAATATTTTACTAAGCAATTAAAAGCTTTGGGTTTTGATTATGACTGGGATAGAGTAATTGCTACTAGTGATCCAAAGTACTATAAATGGACTCAATGGATATTTAAACAGTTATATAACGATGGATTTGCTAAGTATGTTGATATGCCAGTTAACTGGTGTGAAGAATTAGGCACAGTATTATCAAATGATGAAGTTATTGATGGTAAGTCTGAACGTGGCGGATATCCAGTTATAAGAAAGAATATGAAACAACTTTGTATTGATCAGCCTAAGTTTGCTGAGAGACTACTTGAAGGTTTAAATGAAATAGATTGGCCTGAATCAACAAAAGAAATGCAAAGAAACTGGATTGGTAAATCTACTGGAGTTGAAATGGATGTTGATATTGTTGGTGGCGGAAAATTCTCAATTTTCACTACATGCATTGAAACAGTATATGGAATTACATTCTTTGTACTTGCTCCAGATGGTGATTTAGTTCAACAATTGATGCCTAGAATTACTAATAAAGATGAAGTAAATCAATATATAGCAGAAGTGGCTAAAAAATCTGAAATGGATAGAACTGATTTAAATAAAGGTAAATCTGGTTGTAGACTTGAAGGAGTAAAAGCTATAAATCCTGTAAACGGAAAAGAAGTAGATATATTTATTGGAGACTTTGTATTAGCTAATTATGGTACAGGTGCTGTTATGGCTGTTCCTTCACATGATCAAAGAGACTTTGAATATGCACAAGTTCATAATATTGAAATGATTCAAGTTATTGATGGAGCTGATGTTTCAAAGCAAGCCTTTGAAAAATATGATTATTTAGGAAAAGGATGTAAGTTAATTAATTCAGAAGAATTTACAGGATTAACCGTTGAAGAAGCTAAGGAAGCAATTACTGAAAAGCTAGTTAAAATGGGTGTTGCTAGAAGAACAGTTAATTATAAATTTAGAGAATGGATATTTGCTCGTCAAAGATATTGGGGAGAACCAGTTCCAATTGTTCATATGGAAGATGGGACAGATTATGTTTTAGATGATGAAGAGTTACCATTAGAATTACCAATTCTTGATAATTATAAAGGTCAAGATGGAAAAGCTCCACTCGAGAATGCTACTGAGTGGAAGCAATATACTAGAAAAGATGGTAAGAAAGGTTTAAGAGAAACGTCTACTATGCCTGGATCTGCTGGATCTTCATGGTATTTCTTAAGATATATTGATCCAAATAATGATAAAGAATTTGCTGATAAAAAGTTACTTGAACATTGGATGCCTGTTGATTTGTATATTGGTGGTCCAGAGCATGCTGTTGGTCATTTAATGTATTCTAGAATATGGAACAATTATTTATATGATAAAGGTTATGTAACTGTTAAAGAGCCATTTAAGAAGTTAGTCCATCAAGGAATGATATTGGGTGAAAATGGTATAAAAATGGGTAAGAGATATCCTGAATATGCTGTTAATCCATTAGATGTAATTAATGAATATGGCGCAGATACATTAAGATTATATGAAATGTTTATGGGTCCGCTTGAAGCTTCTAAACCATGGAGTAAATCTGGTGTAGAGGGTGCTCGTAAATTCTTGGATAGAGTATGGAGACTAGTTGTTGAAAGTGGTACTGTAAAAGAGGAAGAAAATAAGAATCTTGAAAAGCCATATCATAAAATGGTTAAGAAAGTAACCAATGATTTTGAAGCATTAGCATTTAATACTGCAATATCTGAAATGATGATATTTGTTAATGCTTGTAATAAAGAAACAATTATTCCTAAAGAATACGCTGAAGGATTGGTTAAGTTATTGAATCCAATATCTCCACATATTACTGAAGAAATGTGGGAGATATTAGGCCATAATAAAACTATTGCATATGAAGAATGGCCTAAGTATGATGAGGCAAAGACAGTTGACACTGATGTTACAATTGGTGTACAGGTAAATGGTAAAATGAGAGCAACTATTTGTTATGATAAGGGAGCGTCAAAGGAAGACATCTTAAAGCTTGCTTTAGAAGATGAAAATGTTAAGAAACATGTCGATGGAAAAGAAATAATTAAGGAAATTGTTATACCCGAAAAGATTGTAAACATAGTTGTAAAATAAGAAGTATATTAAGTGATACTTCTTATTTTTTTGAACTAATTATTTTATTTACATTTATTATGCATTTTGCTATAATTATCTTATAGTAAAGATGATAAAGGGTGATAGATATGGTAGATAATAGTAAACTTTTAAATAGGTTATATAACCTAAGAGGAGAAGATAGTGTTGTTTTAAGACAATTAGATGATGATAACGAAGTTGCTCTTAAGTTAAAGAAGAAAAATGAGGATGAGAAAAAGGAATTAGAATCAAAGATTAATGGTTTGAAATCAGATTCTAAAAAATTAAATACTCAAGCTGAAAAACTAACAACTTTGTTAGGGAAGTCTAAAGCAGAAGATTTTGCATTTTTAAATGAAAAATTAGGTTTAGATTTTAATCCTGCTGAAGTACTAAATCGTCTTAATAATGGTCTACCTGGTGAACTAGAAAAGATAGATGAAGATTTGGGTAAAGGAGAGGAAAGACTAAAAGTTGTTAGAAATGACTTAAATTCTGCTGTATCTCAAATTGATGAATTAGCATTGAGAAAGGCTGAGGCTATTGAGAATCAAGTTAAATTAAATGAAATATTTAAATTGGCTTTAGAAGGATCAAGTACTATTACAAGAGATTCTGTTACATCACTTTTAGCTAAGTTTGATTTTGATGAAAATGAACAAAGAGAAGCCGCTAAATTAATGATGTTTCCAGAAGATGGCTTATATGAATTTGATAAGAAATATGTGGCTCCTGCAGTAGTTAAAGAACCAGTAAAAGAAGAGCCTGAAGTCAAAGAAGAACCTGAAAAAGAGGAATCTAGTGATAATGGATATCTATCAGATTCTCAAGAGGAAGCCCCTTTGGTATTAGAAAATAATGAAGCTGCTCTTAATGTTCCAAAAGCTGAAGAAGTAAAAGAGGAACCAGTTAAAGAAGAGAAAGTTAAAACTGAAAAGGTTACTAGAGAAGATGTAGAAAGATATATGGAAGAAGTAGGATTAAATCCTGCAGATTTCAATAATATTGATTTAAATAATGTAGTTAGTAAATTTGATTCTGAAGTATTGAAGAAAAATGTTGAATATGTAAAGAGTCAAAATATTAATTTTGATATATTTGTTGATAATGTAGAATTTTTAACTGATAAAGAATTGGTTGAAAAAATGGAAGCATTGGTAAATGTTGGAAAAGATCCATTTGATATTTACTTAAATCCAAATGTTCTACTTAAATATGATTTAGAAGAGTTGAAGCAGGCTATTAATATTTTAACTGATAGTGGATTGGATCCAAAGAAAGTTCCTTTAATGGCCTTCTAAGGGAGGATTTATGGAAAGTTTGACTGACAAACTAAGACTTTTAAAAAAAGTAATTACTGAAGGGGATTTATCTAGGGCAATACCGGAAATTCAGGCAATACCTTATGGTCATTTAAATGATTCTATTACAGTATTGATGTCTAATGGAATTAATATTAAGAGTTGGATTCATATTAAATTACTGGCTTATAGTCCTGAAGAATTAGAAAGAAGAATTGTTTTAGCAAAAGAACAAGGTATAACTGATAAGATAAAGAAAAATCCGCTTTATTTAATGAATAGTTCTGTGTTTGCAGTTAAACGTACAAAAGATTCTGCAGATGAAAGGAAAACAGCGTTTAGTCCTATGGATCCTGCGTTATCCGCAAATGGAGGGCAAACAATTGATACAGCACGCTTTGACAAATTACAAACTATGACTTCATGCGTTAATGGAGTGTTCGAATTGTTAGCGGATGAAAGTGTTTCTAAAGAAGGTGTGTTTACTAATTTAGAAAAAAATATACTAAGTGGAGATTATCCAAACGATATGGATTTGTTATTTCATACTATAACAGATGGAAAAGGATATTCTGAAGATACATTAGGAAAAATAAAAGAGGCAGTTCAGGTAGTTTTAAAGAATATAAAAGAGAGGTAATAATTAATGGATTTTTTAAGTAAATTAGATTTTACTGATCAGGAAATAAAGTTATTAGATGATTGTGTTCCTGATATGATAAAAGAATTAATAAAAGAAAATCAAAAATTAGTTGTGATAAATATTAATTATTTAAAAGATTTGGGTATTAAAAATTATCGCGAAGTATTTATGAAATTTTTTGATATGTTCTTATTAGATGTTAGTACCTTTAAAGATATATTTGATAAGTATGAGACTGAAGATTTAATTAACAAAATCCAAGAGAATGTCGGAATAGTTGAATTTTTATAGAACAAAAAAACAACATATTATGTTGTTTTTATTTTGTATATATTTATTGTTGGATTATTTAAAAATCTAAAGTTATATTTTTCGGTTCCCAATCCGTTTGACACATACAGTTTTGTTTCATTTATCTCGTATTTATGATTTATATATTTATGGGCATCATTTTTAGTAATCAATCCTTTAAAATACGGAATTTTTATGATTCCTCCTAGAGAGTGGCCTGATAGTATTAAATTGATGTCAGGATTATCATTTACTATCATATCGGCATAATCTGGTTGATGTGTTAATACTATTCTGTATTCTGGCTTCATTTCATTATTATTTAATATTTTTTTATCATAGTTCTTATTTGTAATTCCTACTATGCTTATTGGTTTTATTGAACCATTAAATATGAAGTCTTCGGTATTGTTTAAAATTATAAATCCTGAGCTTTCCATGATTTCTTTATAAACATCGTATTTTTTTAAATCATTGTCGCCAACAATAGCATATTTTTTAGATGCATCTAGACTTTTTAAACCATTTATTAAAGTTTCTTTTTCTTGCCCTTTTAAAGCATATTCACTATAAATCAAATCCCCGGAATATACGATTATATCTGGATGATATTCTTTTATTCTTTTTATTATTTTATTGAATGTTCCTTCTTTAATTGTTGTTCCAAATAAGATGTCTGAAAACTGAAGAATTGTTAAATTATTATAATTACTATCTATTTTCTCGTTAATTGTTTCTTCTTTTACTGTTATGGTATTTGGACAAATATAGGTTGCGTAAAAGAATAATAAAATAAATATTAAAACTATTATTGATATTTTCTTTGCCATTTTACCCTCATAAAACCAATATTATTGATAACGCATTATGTAACATATGAAATATTATTGATGAATACATATTATCTGTCTTAACATTTGCAATAGCAAATGCTATAGCAGGCATCATGTATGGAATAATAAATATGAGATTAATGCCTTTTTCTCCTATTACATGAAGAAAACCGAAAATTAATGACGTTATAATTACATATAAATATTTATTTGTAATTGATTTTTTAAAACTTAGTCTAAATGCCGTTTCTTCCAAGAATGGTATTAATAAAATTGCATTTATTATTGTTGGGATTTTATTGCCATTTAATTTTTCAATAACAGCATTTTGATTTTGTGGCCCACTTGATAAAAAATGTGTTAGTATCATTGCAGTTACATACATTAAAGCTAAACCTATAAGCCAACATACAAGTCCTGTTAATATTGTTTTTTTATTAATTTCTTTAATTTTAAGATATTCTTTTTTATATATAAGTATATATATTATTGCTAAAATGATATAAGGAATGATATTTAAATTTGTTAATGCCATTAGAAATGGCGGTAATAATAAATATAATAATAATATTCCTATACTTTTCAATATTTCCAGTATTTTTTTCATTTTTATCACATTTTAATATTAACATATAATTCAGTATTTGACTATATTTGATATTTGTATGATATAATAATTTTCGTTAAAGAAAAGAAGTGATTTTATGAGGATGCGTAATCCAAAGGATAAAGATGAAATACTAAATTCGTGTAGTTTTTTTTATGATAAAGAAGTTGGATTTGAAAATGATAATCCCATTTGTCTTGAAATAGGTATGGGTAAAGGTGACTTTCTTTTGGGAATGGCTTTAAATAATCCAAATATTAATTACGTGGGGGTAGAAAAATATTCTAGTGTTTTATCAGTAGCTATAAAGAAAATAAGAGAGTATGATTTACCTAATCTAAAGGTATTAAATATGGATGCTGCGCTATTAGGGGATATTTTTAAGAACAATATTGATACTATTTACTTAAATTTTTCTGATCCATGGCCTAAAAAAAGACATGCTAAGAGAAGATTAACTTCTGATGTTTTTTTAAAGGTATATGATGGATTATTTACAGGAATTCCACATATTATTATGAAAACGGATAATGATAATCTATTTGCATATTCATTAGAATCGTTAAAAGAGTACGGATATACATTAGATAGAGTTGAATATGATTTACACAAAACTGACATTTCTAATGTTGAAACAGAATATGAGCATAAATTCAGCAGTAAAGGGGTAAATATTAAATTCCTAGATGCTAAAAAGTATTCTAGAGATATTTAATTTTCCCTTTTTATTTGGTATAATTTAGGTATGAAAAAGTATGTAAAATTTTTAGTTTTAATTTTAGTAATTTTTTTATTTAGCGGTTGTACTAACATCAAAGATTTAACTGTTGATGATATCGTAGGTACTGTTTCAAATAAAGATAAAACAACAATTAATACGTATAGAAAAGGATATAGTTATCATCTTCCAAGAAATATGATGGTGCAAAGTTATACTCTATATAACGATGTTATACAATCTGGGAATGTTAAATACTATTTATATGTAGATATGGTTAGTCACTTTAATAAAGTAAAGTCTACGTATAAAGAAACTGATGGCGCTTATTATTCTAAGGTAATTAATAATAAGGAAATAGAGGGATATTTGGAGATTAATTTGGTCAAAGATAATAAATATTTGATTGAAATTATGTATAATTATGCTAAAATAGAAGTGATGGTGAATAGGGAGAATATTAATGAAAGTTTAATATATTCATTAAGTATTTTGAAAAGCATCGTCTATAATGATAGTGTTATAGAAAATATGTTAAAAGAGGATGTATTAACTTATACGGAAGAGGATTTTAATATATTTAACACTACTAGTAAAGATAGTAATTATCTAAATTATGATAATGAGTATCAAGAGGTTGATAATTCGGAAGAAAAATATGACTCTGACTTATTAAACTAGAAAGGAATACAGTTATGGGACTAATTGACAAGATTAAAGGTATTATCTTTATTGATGACCAAGAAGCTGATGAAGATACTGCCAAGAAAACAGAAGAGAAGAAAAAAGAGGAAGTTACTAAAAGTGAATCAAATATAGCTTATACTGAGTATAAGCCTCCAGTAGTAAGTAGAGAGGAAAAGCGATCTCAGTCAGCAGAATCTGTGATTTCTAAAATCGATGATGAAGAAGAGGAAGAAGAACCAAAGAAAGAAACTTTCCCATTTCCTGATTTTGATGAAGATGAATTTTCTCAAGTATCTGCACCAACTATTCCAAAGAAATCTACAAATGTAATGGATTATGAAAGAGATAGATTAAAAAAAGCATCCGTTAATGAAAAACCTAAAAAGGAATATTCAAGATTAGAAAAAGTTGAAAATAATGGAGAGAAAAAGAGATTTAAAAATTCTCCAATTATTTCACCGGTATTTGGTGTACTTAATGAAGATTATGTTATAGATGATGTAGTTAATCGTGGCGAAGAACCTGCTCGTAAGGGTGATTTAGATGTCCAAAGTGTTAGAGATAAGGCTTTTGGGGTTCTAGACGAGAAGAAACACGAGAACGAGGAAGTTAAAACGATTACAAAAGAAGAAAAAGAAGAGAAAATCAAAACAATTGATGAAATGCTTGAAGATACTGCTGATTTAAAAATTACTATTGATGCAGAGGATGAAGAAGAAAAAGTTGACTTTAACAAAAACTTTAGAGATGAAGATGATGAAGAAAATGTTGAACCAACTAAAGAAATTAAAGCTGTTAAAGATGATGACTTTGATGGTGAAAAAGACGTAGATAATGATTTGTTTGATTTAATGGAATCAATGTATGATTCTGGAGAGGATGAAGAATAATGGCTTTTTTAAAAGAATTTATGCCTGTTATGATTTACATTTTATTAGCAATATTATTAGTTGCTTTGATAGTTTTTATCATTAAATTAGTTGGAACTTTAAAAAAAGTTGATGCAACATTAGATGATGTTAATGGTAAATTAGAAAAAGTGAATGGACTTTTTTCCGCGATTGATTTTGCTACATCTAGAATGAATACTATTACAGATAGACTTTTAGGTTTTTTAGATAGTCTACTAGGAAAAGTTCTATTTAGTAAGAAAAAAAAGCATGAAGATGAAGAAGAGGAGGAAGATTATGAGTAAAGGTAGTAAATTAGGAGCTTTTGTTGCTGGTGCTGGTTTAGGAGTAGGTTTAGGATTATTATTTGCTCCAGCTAGTGGAGATGAAACAAGAAAAGAACTTGGAAAGAAATTAAATGAATTAGTTGAAAATGCCAAGAATCTTGATGTTGAAGAAATAAAAGAAGCAGTTCTTATCAAAGTTGATGAAATTAAAGAAGGATTATCAAATTTCGATAAAGAAAAAGCTTTAGACGCTGCAAAGAAGAAAGCAGGAGAAATTGAGAAAAAAGCTCAAGAGTTAGTAGATACTGCTGTAAAAGCAGCTAAGCCTAAACTTGAATCTGCTGCTGAAGAAGTTAAGAAAAATACTGTTAAAACTTTGAAAGCTGCAATTAAAAAGATAGAAAGTACTGAAAAAAAGACTGAAAAATAGTCTTTTTTTTATGATTTGTTTAAAAAAACACTATACAATCATCTTTTTTTTTGCTATAATTCGTTATGTATTTGGTTTATGTCTCCTTAGCTCAGCTGGTAGAGCAACTGACTCTTAATCAGTGGGTCTGGGGTTCGATCCCCCAAGGGGACACCAAATTATGTAAATTAATGCTTGATTTTATACAGTTAATATCGTATAATCATTCTTGCAATGGGCTTGTAGCTCAGCAGGTTAGAGCGCATGCCTGATAAGCATGAGGTCGGAGGTTCAAGTCCCCCCAGGCCCACCATTGTGTATGGCCCGTTGGTGAAACGGTTTAACACACTGCCCTTTCACGGCAGCATTTACGGGTTCAAATCCCGTGCGGGTCACCATTTTAAAAATTACTAGTTTATAACTAGTTTTTTTATTGCATATTTTTAGACATAAAAAAAGTTCTCTTTTGAGAACTATTTTTTAATTGGCGGAGCAGGAGAGATTTGAACTCTCGCACCAGTTGCCCGGTCTACACCCTTAGCAGGGGCGCCTCTTCAGCCTCTTGAGTACTACTCCAAAAAGGTTACGAAAATATAATATCGTAATTCTTATGCTTTGTCAATTTAATTTGTGGTTGCTTGAAGGTTGTTAATGAATTCTTGCATCGTCTCTATATAATTGTCATCTGTTATACCTTTAGTCATTGTATTCAACTCTATTTTTTTAGCTTTGTTATTTTCTACTAGAGACTTAACTAATTCACTTTCGTCATTTACATCAGTGATTAATGTTTTATATTTTCCATTATCAAAATTATGTTTAATTGTTTTTTGCCCATCTTCTGTTTGGTATCCAGGATCTTCTAGGTTTACAATTATAAATCCGTAAGATTCTAAGAATTTATATGTTGATTTGGTAACTACTATAGTATTAGTATTATTTGTTTTTGCTTGGTTGCCAATACTTCGTAAATCTGCATCTAATAGTGACATAGTTTCAGCAAAATTAGCATAATTTGTTTCAACATCAGATATAATTGTTTTATTTGTTAAATAATCTTTAAAAGTATCTTTAATATTTTTGGCTAACATTAAATAGTTATTTGGACTTAACCATAATTCTTCAATAGCATTCTTTGTTGATAACCCATATGAGACATCCATGATAAGTATATTTCTATTATTATTTATAAATTTTTTAGCTATATTCTTTTCATTTGATAGTCCATTATAAACAAACATACTTGCTTGAGAATATTCCTTAATTAATTTGTCGGTTAATTCATAGTTTAAAGTATCAACATCATTTGGATATATACTTTTTATTGTTCCATATGTTTCGTCCGTTTCAGTACTCTTATATAATGTTTCAACAAGGTATTTGATTGGATAATTAGTTACATATATTGTTGATCCATTTAAATTATCATTCTGTAGTGAACATCCTGATAATAATAAAATACTAATTATTAGTAATATCGTTTTTTTCATTCTTTTTATTCTCCTTTATAACAGGGTCATATCCAAAAGGACCTCCTGGCCTACATTTAGCTATTCTTTTAAATCCGAGTTTCAATCCTTTTTTTAATCCGTATTCATTTATCGCATCAATCATATATTGGCTACATGTTGGTGTAAATCTGCATGAACCATGTGATTGTAAGGGAGTTGCTTGATATAGTTTAATTATATTAATAACAAGTCCCTTCATTTTTCCACCCAAGATAATTTTACTATATTTTATTTTTTTTGTAAATCTAACAAGTTTTATTTCGCATTAATTAAATAACGCTAAATACTAGGGATAATACTATTATTTTGTTAAAATATTTGCTATAATTTATTAGGATTGGATTGATTAAAATGAAATTTTTAAAAGATTTAGGAATAGATATCAAAAATAAGAAGTATTATGATATTGCGCTAACTCATAGTTCATTTTCTAATGAGCATAAAGGTGCAGTTGATTATGAACGTCTAGAATACTTAGGCGATGCTATATTAGAATTTATTACTAGTGAATTTTTTTATTTAAATACTGATTATAGCGAAGGTATTATGACTAAAAAAAGAGCTAGCTATGTATGTGAAAATGCTCTTGCATTTTATTCAAAACAAATCGGATTACAACATTATATTAAATTAGGACATGGTCAAGTTTGCAATGATACTATAATTGCAGATGTGTTTGAAGCGATTCTTGGTGCAATTTATTTGGACCATGGTATAGATATAGCTAAAAAATACGTTTATAAAACGGTTATTCCATATATCGAGGATAATGTTGAATTTTTAAGCGATTATAAAACGGCTTTACAAGAATTTGTACAAACTGATAAGAAGTCATTAGAGTATGTTCTTGTTTCTGAAGAAGGTGCTCCACATGATAAAACTTTTACATATGAAGTAAGAATAGATAATATAGTTTATGGTAGGGGTGTAGGAAAATCAAAAAAAGAAGCAGAGCAAAATGCTGCTTATGACGCTTATAAAAAAAGTGCCAAGTAGGTGATTAAATGTATTTAAAAAGTATAAAAATTAATGGGTTTAAATCTTTTGCTGATAAAATTGATTTAGAAATCAATAAGGGTATAACTGCTGTAGTAGGCCCTAATGGATCTGGTAAAAGTAATATAGTGGATGCAATAAGGTGGGTACTAGGTGAGCAATCAGTTAAATCATTACGTGGGTCTGAAAATATGGCTGATGTAATATTTTCTGGATCTGATTCAAGAGAAGCTCAAAAAAGAGCTAGTGTAAGTTTAGTATTCGATAATAAAGATCATTATTTAAATAGTGAATTTGAGGAAATTGAAATAAAAAGAACGGTATATATCACTGGTGAAAATGAATATTATATAAATAATACAAGGGTTAGATTAAAAGATATTACTAATCTATTTATTGATTCTGGAGCTGGCGTAAATGCATTTAACATTATTAGCCAAGGAAATATTACAGAAATTGTTAATTCAAAACCAATTGATAGAAGAGTAATATTTGAGTCCGCTGCTGGAGTATTAAAATATAAAAAGAGAAAAGAAGAGGCACTTAGAAAATTAGAGAAAACTAAAGAAAACTTAATTAGAATTAAGTTAGTTATTGACGAATTATCAACAACAGTTGACCCTTTAAAAAAGCAAAGCGAAATGGCTAAGAAATATCTTGCTTTAAAAGAAGAACTTGAAGGTGTTGAAATAGCTTTAATAGCATCTGATATAACAACCATAAATGATAACTTTGAAACTATTAAAAGAGATATGGCAGAACTTGAAAACAGGTTATCTCAAGTAAATGTATTCGATTCTTCTAAGTTAGAAAGATTAAAACTAGATAATATGAAACTAGATGATGAAATATCTAGTGTTAATACAAAATTAATAATGATTAATGATGAACTATCTAAATTAGCTAGTCAAAAGCAAGTTACTCTTGAAAGACAAAAATACGGAATTGATAAATCTAATATAAGTAGTAATTTGATTAAGAGTAAAGAAGAAGAACTAGAACTAGAAAAGAATGTTAATGTTCTTAGTTCAGAAATTGATGATATTGTTAAAAAGAAACTTGATAAAGAAACCAAGTTAAATGATGTAAGTAATGAATTATTAAAGTTTAAAATAAAAAGAACAACAATTGGTTCGCAAGTCGAAGAAAAGAATAAACAATTACTTATGTTACAAAATAAAATTGAGATTCTAGAAAATAATATTCTTAATGAAGAAAAACTTCCTAACTCAGTTAGAAATGTTATTAATAATACTCGACTTGATGGAGTTTATAATACAATTGGAAACATAATTGAGGTTTCCGAAGATTATGAGGTTGCTATTAATATAGCGCTTGGAGCAAGTTCTAACTTTATTGTAGTAGATAATAATGAAGTTTCTAAAAAATGCATCAAGTTTCTTAATGATGAGAGACTTGGAAGAGCAACATTTTTCCCAATTGATGTAATTAAATCTCGTTATTTAGACAATAAGACTATTGATAAACTAAAGAAGGATAAATCGTTTGTTGGAATAGCAAGTGATTTAGTTAGATATGATAGTAATTATAAGAATATTATTGAGAATCAACTCGGCAATGTTGTAGTTGTTAGTGACGTTGATGATTTAAATAGAATTTGTAAAGAATTTGATTATAAGTTTAGAGCGGTTTCTTTAAATGGAGAAATAATGCATGTTGGTGGATCTGTTACAGGAGGATATTCTCGCGGGGATTCAGTAATTAATGCTAAACAAAATTTAAGAAAAACTAAAAATGAATATCAAGAAGAATTGACTAATTTAAAGAATATTCAAATTGAACAACAAAATATTAACGATAAATTCTTTGATTTAGTAGAAGAAGAGGAAAGTTTAAATAAAGAATTAGTTGTTCTTAAAGAAGAAATTAATAATAAAACTTATAGATTAAATACTTTGAATCAATCTCTTGAAGAGAAAAAGTCTGAAATATCTGGTTCAATTAATATCATTGATAATAAGTTAGATGAAGAATTAATAAAGATACTTGAGGAATTTACTAAGAAGAGTGAAGAGAAGACTTTATTAGAAAAGAATTTGAATAACTTAAAGAATAGAAGAACAGATTTATCTAATGATATAAATGAATTAGAATTAGAATATCAAAAGAAAAACTCTGAATACAATAAACTTCAGAATGAATTAAAGAATAAAGAAATAGAGAAGAATAGATTAGATGTTAAATTAGATAATTTATTAGTTAATTTAAGTGAGAATTACAATTTAACATATGAGGCAGCAGAAGCTAAATATCAGTTAGATATTGACCCTTTAATTGCTAGAGACAAGGTTAAGAAAATTAAGAAAGATCTTGATTCTCTAGGAGAGGTAAATATCGGCTCTATTCAGGAATATGATAGGCTTTCAAAAAGATATGAATTTCTTGAGACCCAAAGAGAAGATTTGGAAGGAGCTAGTGAAGAATTAAATAATATCATTGATGAAATGGATGATATTATGGTTGCTAAATTTAAAGAATCATTCGAAGCTATTTCTAAACAATTTGAAATTGTATTTAAAAAGATATTCCAGGGTGGAAAAGGGGAACTTAAGTTAAGTAATCCTGATGATTTATTAACTAGTGGAATTGAAATAATTGCTGAACCTCCTGGAAAGAAGATTAATTCCACTGTGGCATTATCTGGTGGAGAACAAGCATTAACGGCAATATGTTTATTGTTTGCAATATTAAACGTTAGACCAGTTCCATTTATTGTATTAGATGAAGCTGAGGCTGCACTTGATGAAGCAAATGTAGATATGTTTGGCAAATATATTAACGAAGCTAAGAAAGATGCGCAGTTTGTATTAATTACTCATAAGAAGAGAATGATGGAATATGCGGATTGCTTGTATGGAATAACAATGCAAGAATCAGGTGTATCAAAAATTGTTAGTACAAAATTAGAAGATTAGTTTTATAGCAACTAATCTTTTTTTATGAAAACAAAAAGCAGAACAATTTGTTCTGCAATGTTTTTATCATAAATGGTGGCTCCAGCGGGAATTGAACCAGCGACACAAGGATTTTCAGTCCTCTGCTCTACCAACTGAGCTATGAAGCCATAAATGGCGGTTCCGATGGGGTTTGAACCCACGATCTTCTGCGTGACAGGCAGACGTCATAGACCACTAGACTACGGAACCATTGGTTGCGGGAGAAGGATTTGAACCTACGACCTTCGGGTTATGAGCCCGACGAGCTACCAGACTGCTACCATCCCGCGATAAATAAATAATAACACTGGCGGAGGAAAAGGGATTCGAACCCCTGCGCCAATTGCTTGACCTCCCGGTTTTCAAGACCGGTCCCTTCAACCGAACTTGGGTATTCCTCCAGTTCTCAAGTGCAAATAAAGTATAACACACAAAAAAATTAAAAGTCAACAAAATTGCTAAAAATATTGATATTTTCGCTTTTTTAAGTAAAATATTGCGTTTTTTTGAATAAAATAAAGGAATTTATCCCCGTCTTTTATAAGTATATTTGTGAAGGAGGATTAAATGAAGATTGTTAAACAAAATGATTTAAGAGATTGCGGGGTTGCTTCTTTGTTGTCAATTATTAGACACTACGGGGGAAATGTTCCAATAGAAAGACTTAGAATAGACACACATACTGATAAAGATGGAACAACTGCATTTAATTTAATTGAAACTGCAAAGAAGTATGGCTTTGATGCTTGTGGAAAAAAGATAGATAATTTATCAAGCAATCTTGTATATCCCATTATTGCACATTTAAATACTAATGGATTACTTCATTTTGTTGTTGTATATGAGGTTAAGAAAAATAAGGTTGTTGTTATGGATCCCGCAATAGGGAAAGTTATTTATTATATGGATGATTTCTTAAATAAATGGACCGGTGTTATTTTGGAATTCTATCCCAAAGATAAAATATTGTATTTAAAAAAAGATAATAAATTACTAGATTTAATTATGGTATTTGTTAAGGATAATAAAAAACTATTGTTTATGTTATTTATGATAAATATATTATTTGTTTTATTTTCAATTATTAATTCTTTTTTCTTTAAAGTTGGAATTAATAATCTTGAAAATAATCTTAAATTAATTGTTATTCTTTTTTTCATAATTCTTGTTTTTAAATGTATTTTACAATTTTTAAGAGCTTACTATGAAAATTATATTAATATGCATTTAGAAACTAGTTTGTTAAAAGAATTTATTAATCATTTATTTCATCTTCCTTCAAAGGTAATCTTCAGTAGAACTGTTGGGGAAATAGTTACAAGAGTATCTGAAGTAGGTAATGTTAAAAGTTTATTTACAGATTTATTTATTGCTTTTTTCCTTGATTTTATTCTAACGTTGGTTACTATTCCAATTCTATATAGTATTAATAATAAGCTTTTTTTGATTCTTTGTTTAAGTTTATTAGTGTACTTGGTTATTGGTTTATTTTACAGTAAATATCTTTATAAAAAGGTGATGCAAAATATCGATTATAAAGATAAATATAATTCTTATTTAATTGATAGTATTTCTTGTTTTCAAAGCATTAATAATTTGAATGTCACTAATAAAATTTTAAAAGAAAATGAGTATAGAATTTCTGAATTTATTAATGATGAATTTTCAATGAACGATTTTTGTATAAAGATAGAAAGCTTGAAAAATTTTGTGTCTGAATTATGTTATTTATTTATTAATATATTTGGTTTGTTTTTAATTAAAAATGGGTCTTTAGATTTTGTTAATCTTGTTTTGTTTAATACTTTGATTTCTTTTTTCTTGGATCCTATTAAGAACTTTATTGATGTACTTCCTAAGTTTAATTTTTTGAAGGCATCATTTGATAAAATTAATGATTTTATAGATGTTCCGGTGGAGGAAGATTCTTCATCAAATATTAATCTATCTAATTACAACTTGTTTATTGATAATATTAGTTTTACATATAATGATTTTATAAATATTTTATCTAACTTTTCTTTAAAAGTTTCTTATGGAGAAAAAATATTGCTTAAGGGTAGAAGCGGATGTGGTAAAAGCTCCCTCTGTAAAATAATTGCTGGTTTAGAGTCTATAAAGAAAGGAGATTTGTTTATTGGTGATATCAACTATAAGGACTTAAAAAGAATTGATTTAGTTAATAATATTTTATATGTTGGCCAATATGAAAATTTGATGAGTGATAGTATTAAAAATAATTTGAATTTTAATAGAGAAGTGGATAGTGAATTATTTTATAAAATAATGAAGATTTGTCATGTTGATGAAATAGTAAAGAATAAACCGCTTAGATATGAGACTTTTATAAATATGGATTCAAATAATTTATCTGGCGGGGAACGTCAAAGAATTATTTTAGCAAGGTCTCTTCTTAATTCGTTTAATATTTTAATTTTAGATGAATCGCTTAGCGAAGTAGATTATAAATTAGAAAGAAAAATTATTTGTAATATAAAAAGAGAATATAAGGATAAAACAATTATATATGTTACACATAAGAAGCAAGATGATTTGTTTGATAAGGTAATAAATATGGAGAGATGTTGTGAATAAATATAATTATTATAATTTGATAAATATGATTCCAAAAATAGATTGGTTTGTGGTTATTATTTCTTTATTTATCATTTGTTTTATGCCCGTTCTTTTCTTGGGTAAAATATATGAATATAAAAATGTATATGCAATATATAAAGATGATTATTTATATGTTGATATGAATGTAAATGACTCTAATTTATTAATAAACGGAGATTATTTATTAATAAATGGTAAAAAAATAAAATACTTGATTGAAGAAATAAGTGATATTAATTTTGGGTCAAATGGTAATTATCAAACATTTAAAATAAGTGTTAATAAAGTTATGAAAAATAATGAAATATCATTAATAAAAATATTTGGTAATAAACAAAGAATAATAAAAATAATAATGAATTATTTGGTTTATTAAGGAGGTTTGAAATGGAAATAGAGTTAAACAATAATGAATTATTTAAAGTATATGGAGGATTTACCAAAATTGGTGCTATATCAATTGTTTCTGCTTTGGTTGCATTTATAGCAGGCCTAGTTGACGGATATATTAATCCTCAAAAATGTAATAAGTAAAGGAGTGAGAAGAAAATGTCTAATTATGAATTGTTTTGTGTAAAAGGTGGTGGCCTTAGTATTTCTAGTTTAAATGTTATTGCAAGAATAGTAACTACATTAGTTAAACTGGGCCAGACTATTGGTTCAAATATTAGAAGAATCATTAGTGGTTCTATCTGTTAAAAAAAGTCCGAACTTTGTGTTCGGATTTTTTTGTAATTAGTGCTTATTTGCTTTTTTCAAGGTAGTATTATATAATGATGCCGGTGATTTATCATGCAAATTGAATCAGTTCAAGAACCTAAAATAGCGGTTAGAGTAAGTCAATATCCGGAAGATAACCTTCCAGAATTTTTGTTATTAGGAAGAAGTAACGTAGGTAAAAGTAGTTTTATTAACACTATAGTGGAAAGAAAAAACTTTGCTAGAACTTCATCTAAACCAGGTAAGACACAAACGTTAAATTTCTATTTGGTTAATGATAGTTTTTATCTAGTTGATGTTCCTGGATATGGGTATGCTAGCGTAGATAAGGCTACACAAAAGAAATTTGGATTAATGATTGAAGAGTATCTTAAAACAAGATCAACATTAAGAAGAGCGTTTTTATTAATTGATTACAGACATAAACCAACTGAAGATGACGTGTTAATGTATGATTTTTTAAAGTACTATAATATTGATGTTACTGTGGTAGCTACTAAGTACGATAAGGTTTCTAAGAATGCAAGAATAAAGCAAGATAAATTGATAAATGAAACATTGAAGTTGGGAGAAAATGAATCATTTATTCCATTTTCAATTATTACCAAAAAAGGAAAAGAAGATGTATATAATATTATAGAAAATATTATAAAAGGGGAGTAAATATGGAAACAGTTTGTTTAGTAGGAAAACCTAATGTTGGTAAGAGTACTATTTTCAATAGACTGATTCATGAAAAGAAAGCCATAATATTGGATACTCCTGGTATAACAAGAGATAGAATATATGGAACCGTTACTTATAATGATAAGAAGTTCCATTTAATTGATACAGGCGGTATTTTTTCTGATGGATCTAGTGTAAATGATAATATCATTGCTCAAGCACAATTAGGGATTGAAGAGGCAGATAAAATTTTATTTGTTGTTGATGGAATGAGTGAACTTGATTCCAGTGATTATTATGTTAGAGATTTATTAATGAAATCTCAAAAAAAGGTATATGTTGTAGTTAATAAATTAGATAATGATAAGAGAAATGACAATGTATATAATTTTTATGAATTAGGTTTTGGCGATTTATATCCTGTTAGTGGTGTTCAAAATTTGGGATTTGACAAATTATTAGATGATATTACTAAAGATATGCATGAAGTGGAAGAAAAAGCAGATGATACATTAAAGTTTTGTTTTATAGGTAGACCAAATGTTGGAAAAAGCAGTTTGGTTAATGCTTTATTAAATGAGAATAGAGTAATAGTAAGTGATGTTGCAGGAACTACAAGAGATGCAATTGACACTAAGTTTAGATATGAAGGAAACGAGTATACAGTTATTGACACAGCTGGTATGCGTAAAAAAGGTCATATTTTTGAAAATGTTGAAAAATATAGTTTACTTAGAAGTTTAAAAGCAATGGAACGTAGTAATGTATGTGTGCTTGTTGTTGATGCTTCAACAGGAATAATCGAACACGATAAACATATTTTGTCTTATGCAATTGAAGCTGGTAAAGGTGTCGTTATTGCAGTTAATAAATGGGATACTGTAAGTAACCCTGATATGGATTTAAAAACTTGGAAAATAAATATGGAAGAGTATTTCAAGTTTGCACCATATGCAAAGGTAGTTTATTTATCCGCAAAAACTAAGAAAAGAATGCATACATTAATGCCAGAGATAATTAAAGCATATGAAAATAATCGTAAAGAGATACCTACAAATTTATTAAATGATTGTATAGAGGAAGCTTATTTAATGCATATTGCCCCTTCATACAAAGGAAAAAGATTAAAAATATATTTTGTTAAACAAACAGATAAGTGTCCACCTAAGTTTACATTACAAGTTAATAATAAAGGATTAGTTCATTTCAGTTATGAAAGATATTTGGAAAATGAATTAAGAAAGGCATTTGATTTAGAGGGTACACCAATAATATTACAATTTAAAAATAAAGGTGATGAATAATAAAACTACTTCGTGTAGTTTTTTATTTTGTGCTATGTTAAAATAAAGGCATAAGGGAAGATAATTATGAGTAAAAATATTAAAGTGGTTTTTATGGGAACTCCTGAGTTTAGCGTTCCTGTTTTAGATATGTTAATTAAGAATACAAATGTATTAATGGTTGTCACTCAACCTGATACATATGTTGGTAGAAAAAAAGTTTTAACAAAATCTCCAGTTAAATTATTAGCTGAGGCAAATGGTATTCCTGTTTTTCAACCAGAGAAAATTAGAAAAGATTATGAGGTATTAAAAGAACTAGATTTTGATTTGTTAGTTACATGTGCATATGGACAAATATTACCAAAGGAAATATTAGACATGCCTAAATATGGTCCAATTAATGTACATGCTTCATTGCTTCCTAAATATAGAGGTGCATCTCCAATCAATTTTGCTATTTTTAATGGTGAAGAAAAAACCGGAGTAACTTTAATGTATATGGATGAAGGCATGGACACCGGGGATGTAATTGTTCAAGATTCTTTAGATATTAATGGTGATAATTATGGTGAATTGTATAAAAGATTAAGCGTTTTGGGTGCTAACCTTTTATTTGAAAATCTTGACTATTTGGTAAGTGGTAATGTAGAACATTATAAACAAAATAATGAGGAAGCAACCTATACAACTCTAATAAAGAGAGAATTTGAACATATAGATTTTAATGACAATGGAGTAAATATAATTAATAAAATAAAAGGATTAAATCCTGAGCCATTGGCTAATACTATCATTAATGGATTAGAATTAAAAATAGTTGATGCTCATTATGAAGAAGCAAAAGTAGATGAAGTTGGTAAGATAATCGAAATATCTAAAAATCAATTTAAGATTACATGTAAAGATGGGAATATTTGCTTAGATATTGTTAAACCATTTGGTAAAGGTGTTATGGTTATTAATAGTTATATAAATGGGTTAAAAAAGGAAAATATAATAAATACATTTGTACAATAGTAATTTTTTTAAAATTTTCAAAAAAATATAGTTAGAATAGAGAGGTAGCTTAAATGACTAAAAGAAAAATAAATAAGAAATTTTTTAGATTGGTTTGTATTATCTTTGCATGGGTTGTGCTAATAGACATTTGTCTTGTTACTTACCATTTTTTCTTTAAAGAAAAATTTAAGACATTTTATATAGAACTTGTAGGAGCACCAGAAATGACTATAGGATATGGAGATACATATTCTGATCCTGGGTTTGTGGCATATGATGCAAAAGACGGAGATTTGACTGCCAATGTGGTTACAGATGGAAGTGTCGATACATTAAAACTTGGTCAATATACATTAGTTTACAAAGTCACTAATTCAAGAAATAAAGAAGATAGTGTTAGCAGAGTGGTAAACGTTGTTGATAATAAAATCCCTGAAATGACATTAAATGGGGAAGAGAAAATTTTTATATTTAATGGAAAGAAATATGAAGATGAGGGATGTATAGCACTTGACAATTATGATGGTGATTTGAGTGGTAGCATTGTTGTAAATAACGATATTGATTATGAAAAAGCAGGTATATATACAATTAAATACGAAGTAAAGGATTCTTCGGGAAACGAATCGTCTATTGAAAGAAAAATATATATTGATACAATGGACGATAGTTCAGTTGATAATTATGTAATCAGTTTAGAAAAATATATCAAAGCAAAAAACTATAAAGTGAGTTTAGGATACTATAATATTGAAAATGAATATACTTATAAATATAAAAATGAAACTGTTTATTATGGTGCTAGTTTAATTAAAACTTTAGACGCTTTATATATCTATGAAAATAATATGATTACAAATACCACAAGAAATTGGGTAAAAGATGCTATTTCGGTTAGTTCGAATTCTGCACATGCTAATTTGATTAAAACAATAGGATTTCAAAACTTAAAGAAGTATGGAAATAATCTAGGAACTAAATATACCCTTATCGGAGGAGACAATTATGGTAATACTACCGTTGATGATCAACTTGTCGTATTTAAAAAGTTATATAGTTTTTTAGAATCTAGTGAATATGGTGACGAGCTTAAAGGATATTTTATAAATGATTATAGTAATTATTTAATATATGAAGGACTTCCAAAAGTGGCTCATAAATATGGTTGGTTTGATGTTTATTATCATAACGTTGGTATAGTTTATGATGAACATCCATATATAATCGTTGTATTATCAAATGGGAATTATTCTAGTAAGCCAGAAATATTTAGAGACTTATCTAAAAAAATATATGAATTACATAAATTGATGCATTATTAAAAATTGTTGATTAATGCGCATTTTTGTGTATAATAATAGCCATTCGAGGGGTGATTTTTAATGAAACCAGAAGTAAAGGAAATATTAAATAATAGAATTGAAGAACATAAAATTCTTTCTTTAAGAGCTTTAAAAATATTAGTGTATAGAGCTCGTGTTGCACTGTTACAAACAAGAAGCTCAAGACGTTATTCTAAAGAGAAAAGAGAAATGCTAAAAAAAATGCTTTCTAATTTGAGAGCAGAGAAGCAAAACTTAAAAACATTTTATGATTATATAAGTTCAGGCGTTAATGAAGGAAAATTTAATGAATTTTCTGTTTCTGAATGTTTAAAATCTTTAAAAGAGAGAAATAAAGAAATGTTTGAAAAATATACCCAATATTTAGAATCAAAATTTTATAAAGTTGAACCAATCGGTATGCCATATACATTGGAACCGGGATATGGAAATGATGTTGGATCTTTAGCTATTACAAAAGAGGATGTTAAACGTCATTTAAGTTATATGAGCCCTGAATTTTGGGAATATATGGAACGTACTGAAAGCGTATATCCTTGTGATGATGCAAAATCTGTTTCGCAAGCTTTTGGTGCTACGAGCGTTCGTTCAATAGATGGGAAAACTATATGTGAGATAAAATCTATTGTTCCACATATACATGATTTAGCTTCTGCGAAAGAAGCAAGTAGAGTGTATGTAAAAGCATATGAGATTTATAAATGCTTAGGAGAAGAAAAAGTAGATCCTTCACGTTATAGTGATGCAAAAGAGATTTCAGAATATTTTGAAAGTCAATATTTAGGATATGCTCCTGAAAGAGTAAGATTAGCAACTAGATTAAAAAATGCTAGAAGAAAAGATTCAGTAAAAAAAGAAGCAAGAATATATTAATATTTTTGCTTTTTTATTTAATAATCTTTTTGGCAGTGGTATAATTAAGAAGAGCCCGTGGTTCTCAAGTTGGAGGACTATTTTTTATGACTAAATATATTTTTGTAACTGGTGGTGTTGTATCTGGATTAGGTAAAGGAATTACAGCATCAAGTATTGCGCTCCTTCTTAAAACGAGGGGATATAAAGTTTTCATGCAGAAATTCGATCCATACATTAATGTTGACCCTGGAACAATGAATCCTGTTCAACATGGTGAAGTTTTTGTTACTTATGATGGATGTGAGACAGATTTAGACTTAGGCCACTATGAAAGATTTATTGATGAAGAATTAAATTATACATCAAATATTACTAGTGGAAAAATATATTCGACAATAATTGAAAAGGAAAGAAGAGGAGAGTTCTTAGGAGCTACTGTTCAAATGATTCCTCATGTAACAAATGAAATCAAAAATAAAGTATATGAAGCAGGGGTTTCATCTGGAGCGGATTTTGTAATAACAGAGATAGGTGGTACTGTTGGAGATATTGAGTCTACTGTTTTTATTGAGGCATTAAGACAAATTCAATACGAAAAAGGAAGCAAAGAAACTTTCTTTGTTCATACAACATTAATTCCATTTATATTTGGTTCAGATGAACTAAAGACAAAACCAACGCAAAATAGTGTTAAGGAATTAAGAAATATGGGTATTAGAGCGGACGCTTTGGTATGTAGAACACCAATTCCTACTCCTAAAAATATAAAAGAGAAATTATCACTTTATTGTTCGGTACCGGTTACAAATATAATAGATTCAGTTGATGTACAAAACATATATGATATTCCAATTAATTATTATAATCAGAAATTTGATGAAATAATTTTAAAACAATTTGATATGCCGCTTAAGAAAGCAAATTTGAAAGAATGGACGAACTTAATTGATAAAGTTGATCATTTAACAGAAGAAGTGGAAATAGCTTTAGTTGGTAAATATGTTGAATTACATGATGCGTATTTATCAGTAAAAGAAGCTTTGATGCACGCAGGATATGTTTATAATACTAAAGTTCATGTTAATTGGATTGATTCAGAGTCTTTGGAAGACTCATCGGTTGATCTAAAAAAAGTTTTTAAAAATTCAAAAGGTATATTAGTTCCTGGTGGATTTGGTTCTAGAGGCATAGATGGTAAAATAAAAGCAATAACCTATGCAAGAACTAATAATATTCCTTATTTAGGAATATGTTTAGGTATGCAACTTGCTGTTATAGAATTTGCTAGAAATGTATGTGGGATAAAGGGAGCATCGTCAAGAGAATTTGATGTAACATGTAAAGATCCTGTTATTGACTTAATGGCTGATCAAAAAGCAATTGTTAATATGGGTGGTACATTAAGATTAGGAAATTATGATTGTTCTATTGAAAAAGATACGTTAGCATATAAGTGTTATGGTGAAAGGCATATCTTGGAAAGACATAGACATAGGTATGAATTTAATAATGCATATAAGGAAGAGTTAGAGAAGAAGGGATTAGTCTTTTCGGGGATTAATGAAAAGAGTGATCTTGTAGAGATTGTTGAGAATCCAAATTTAAAATTCTTTATTGCTTGTCAATTTCATCCGGAATTTAAATCTAGACCAACACATGCGCATCCTTTGTTCTTAAATTTTGTTAAGGCTGCAATAGATAATAAGTAAGATTTTGTCAAAAATCTTACTTTTTTTGTTAATAAAATGTAAATTATTTGACAAATCTGAAAGAAAAAGCACAAAAAGGCAAAAATAAGTATAAATATTATTGAAAAAGCGGGCATTTTTTGGTAAAATGTTGGGGTATTTATCAAAAAGGAGACCTGGCCTTTGGAACACTATTTTACGAGTAACGAAAACTTAAAAAGCGAGTTTAGATTAATAGAATATGAGTACAACAATATTAAGTTGTCTTTTTTAAGTGATTTGGGAGTTTTTTCTAAAGATAAAATAGACTACGGGTCAAGATTTTTGATTGAAACTTTTTTAAAAAATAATGATAGAACTTTTAACAACGTTTTAGATGTTGGATGTGGTTATGGATTTATGGGATTAACCATCGGTAAAGTATTACATTGTCATGTAGATATGGTTGACGTAAATAAACGAGCGGTTCATTTGTCGGAAATGAATATTGGCAGAAACGAAGTTGATGCAAAAGCGTTTGTAAGCAATGCTTATGAAAGCATTACTGATAAGTATGATTTGATTATTACCAATCCTCCGATTCGAGCGGGTAATAAAGTACTTATTGATATTTTAGCAGGTGCTGAAGAACACCTTAATAAAGATGGGGAATTATGGTATGTGATGCGTAAAGATCAAGGAGCTAAATCCTTTGTTAAAAAACTAAATAATGTTTATAATTTGGAATTGATAGAAAAAAGTAAAGGTTTTTATGTTTATCGGGCAAAAAAGCATTGACTTTAATTTTTATCTAAGATAAAATTATAAATTGGTAATTCGTCGCCTTTAGGCGAATTTATAGTCTATAAAATTATAGTGTATGGGGTGATATCGTGGCTTATAAAGTAGAAAAATTTGGAGACTATCGCGAAAGAAGAAGTTTCGCAAAATCAAAAAACACCTTAGAATTACAAGATCTTTTGGAAATTCAAAAAAAGAGTTATCAAGACTTCCTTGAAACAGGTATCAAGGAAACTTTTGAAGATCTTTTTCCTGTGGAATCATTTACGGGAAATATTTCTTTAGAATTTGGTAACTATTATTTTGATCAACCAAGATACTCAATCTTGGAAGCTAAGGAAAGAATGGTTAACTATGCTTGTCCTTTAAAGGTTGAAGCAAGATTATTTGTTCATGAAACTGGTGAAGTTAAAGAACAAACAATTTTCTTAGGTGATATGCCTTTAATGACAGATGCTGGTACATTCATCATTAATGGGGCAGAAAGAGTTATCGTTTCTCAATTGGTAAGAAGCCCATCTTGTTATTACAAGAGAGAAGTAGATAAAAACGGACGTAGAATCATTACATCAGAAATTATTCCTAATCGTGGTACATGGTTAGAGTATGAAACAGATGCTAAGGGAGTAGTATACGTAAGAATTGATAGAACAAGAAAAGTTGCGGTTACAACTTTCTTAAGAGCATTAGGTCTATCTAGTGATGAAGACATTATTGCTTTATTTGGTGATAATGAATATATTAGAGCAACATTAGAAAAAGACTCTTCTAAGAATACTGATGAAGCTTTAATTGAAATTTATGAAAAATTACGTCCAGGTGAACCAGCTACATTAGATTCTGCAAAGAACCAATTAATTACTAGATTCTTTGATAGATTTAGATACGATTTAGCTAAAGTTGGTCGTTATAAATTCAATAAGAAATTAAATGTAGTAGATAGATTAATCGATTGTACATTAGCAGAAGATATTAAACTTAAAGGTAAAGTATATGCTAAGAAAGGTACAGTTGTAGATAAGACTACTTTAGAGTCAATTAAAGAAGCATTCTTAGATGGTTTCAACATGGTTGATGCAACTATAAATGAAGAATTAGATGATATTAAGAAAATACAAACTATTAAGGTATATGATAAAGAAGATAGTAAGAAAACATTTACTATTATTGGAACAGATCCTTCTTGTTTAGAAAGAAGATTAACTATTCCTGATATTTATGCTTCATTATCTTATTATATAGGATTACATTTTGGTTTTGGCTTCGATGATGAAATCGATAACTTAGCCAATAGACGTGTAAGACAAGTTGGAGAATTAATTGGACAACAATTTAGAATTGGTATGTCAAGAATGGAAAGAGTTATTCGTGAAAGAATGACTACTCAAGAATTAGAAACAATTACTCCAAAGACATTAATTAATATTAGACCTGTTACAGCAGCATTAAAAGAATTCTTTGGTTCATCTCAATTATCAAAATTCATGGATCAAATTAACCCAATTGCTGAGTTAACAGATAAAAGACGTTTGTCAAGCTTAGGACCTGGAGGTCTTTCAAGAGAACGTGCTGGTATGGATGTTCGTGACGTTAATCCTTCACACTATGGAAGAATATGTCCAATTGAATCACCAGAAGGTCAAAATATTGGTTTGATCACATCATTAGCAGGTTATGCTAAAGTAAATGAATATGGATTCATAATGACTCCATATAGAAGAGTTGAAAATGGTAGAGTAACTGAGGATATCGAATATCTAACAGCTGATGAAGAAAAAGATTATTATATTTCTCAAGCTACTATTAAATTAGATGATAAGAAAAATATTGTTGATGATGAAGTAATGGGTAGATTAAACGGCGATACTGTTATGATACCTAAGAACAAAGTTAACTATGTTGACGTTGCTCCTAGTCAAGTTGTTGCTATTACAACAAGTTGTATCCCATTCCTTGAATTCAACGATGCAAACCGTACATTGATGGGTGCAAACATGCAACGTCAAGCTGTACCTCTATTAAAATCTGAAGCTCCAATTGTTGGAACAGGTGTTGAAGCTATTGCAGCTAAATATTCTGGATCTACTATTGTTGCTAAAGCAGATGGTGTTGTAGAGTATGCAGATTCATTAAAAATTATAGTTAAGACAAAAGATGGAAAAGATACATATAGTTTAGCAAATTTTGAAAGATCAAATGCTGCTTCATGTATTAACCATATTCCTCTAGTAAGAGAAGGAGATAAAGTTCGTTTAGGACAAGTTATCGCTGATGGACCTTCAACTGATAAAGGTGAGTTAGCATTAGGAAGAAATATGACTGTTGCTTTCATGACTTTCGAAGGTTATAACTACGAGGATGCTGTTATATTAAATGAAAGATTAGTTAAAGATGATGTTTATACATCACTTCAAATTGATCACTATGATATAGAATGTCGTGATACTAAATTAGGACCTGAGGAAATTACTAGAGATATCCCTAATGTTGGTGATGAAGCTAGAAAGAACTTAGATGCTGATGGTATTGTTAAGATTGGTACAGAAGTTAAAGAAGGAGATATCTTAGTTGGTAAGATTACTCCAAATGGCGTACAAGAAGTAACAAGTGAAGAAAAATTGTTACATGCTATATTTGGTGATAAAGCTAGAGAAGTTAGAGATACTTCTTTAAGAGTAGAACATGGTGCTGGTGGTATAGTTCACGATGTTAAGATCTATACAAAAGCTAACTCAGATGAGTTACCTGCAGGTGTTTCTAAAGTTATAAGAGTATATATTGTACAAAAACGTAAAATCCAAGTTGGAGATAAAATGTCTGGTAGATATGGTAATAAAGGTGTTATTTCACTTGTATTACCAGAGGAAGATATGCCTATTATGCCAGATGGTAGACCAGTTGATGTAATGTTAAATCCACAAGGTGTTCCATCACGTATGAACATTGGACAAATTTTAGAATTACACTTAGGTATGGCTGGTAAGAGATTAGGTGTTCATTATGCTACTCCTGTATTTGATTCAGCTAGTTGGGCTGACATTCAAGAGGAAATGAAAGAAGCAGGAATGGACCCAGATGGTAAGATGTGGTTAAGAGATGGTAGAACTGGAGATTACTTTGATCACAGAATTGCTGTAGGTGTTATGTATATGGTTAAAT
>JAEEGL014193826.1_pt1 | contig 36185 bp, 31 predicted proteins | sample 9134231 | NCBI WGS metagenome assembly JAEEGL01 (sample SAMN16246548, study PRJNA631951) | gut metagenome | biome: gut microbiome; feature: rumen; material: fiber-attached | host: Bos | place: Iran: Karaj | collected 2018-10
GGACAGGTTATCATCGTTGAGGTTATGGGAAGAAATGCCGGATGGCTTACCGGAGCTACAGCTCTTGCAAAGGGTGAGGACTGCGACGGACCGGATGCTATTTACCTTCCTGAGCTTCCTTTCGATATGGATGCTTTCATCAAGAAAATCAATAGTCTTCTTAAGACAAAAGCTTCAGTTGTTGTAGCTGTTTCAGAAGGCGTCAGAACAAAGGATGGCAAGTATGTCAGCGAACTTGGCAACAACATCGAATACGTAGATGCTTTCGGACACAAGCAGCTTACAGGAACAGCAAGATACCTCTGCGACGTTGTTGCAAAGGAATGCAACTGCAAGACTCGTGCCATCGAGCTTTCAACTCTTCAGAGAGCAGCCAGCCACTGCGCATCCCGTGTGGATATCCTCGAGGCTTATGAGGTTGGCGGTGCTGCCATGAAGGCTGCTGATGAAGGCGACAGCGGAAAGATGGTAGTTATTGAGAGACTTTCAGATGATCCTTACCAGGCAGGAACAGAGGTTAAGGATGTACATAAGATTGCTAACGACGAGCGTACAGTACCGAGAGAGTGGATCAACAAGGATGGCACTTATGTAACAAATGAGTTCATTACTTATGTAAGACCACTTATTCAGGGTGATGTTGGACCTATCATGGTTGATGGTATTCCAAGACATCTTTACAGACCGGGATTCCAGGATCTTCTGTGATAATATAGTCATTATACAAAGTGCGTTCATGGTTTCATGTAACGCACTTTATATTAATGACAGAATTTTGTTGACCTAAATTTTTTGACTAGCAGGATGCGCCTATGATCAAATACAATACAGGAACACTCGTAGTAAATACGGATTTGGGAATTGTAGATGTTACCGAAGGCTATACGGGATATGTTTCTCCCGATAAGGCAGATACCTTTGTGGGAAATGTCAAAACAGAGGATCAGCATGTACTGTCAGAGATGATTAATGCTTTAGCTGATGATGACAGGACAGAGGTCTGCTTTAGATTGCGCAGAAAAGATGGCAGGTATAATTGGGTTTCTGCCCTTTGCGAAAAAATACCCATGGAAAAGTCTTATAATGTAAAGATTTTTTTCCAGGATATATCCATTATCGGCAATGATGAAAATATCGAGGAAATCGATTTTAGTACCGGGCTTCTCAGTAAAAAGTCAATTATTGATTATGCCAGGGAAAAATGTATGGACACTAACAACAGGATAGATCTTTGTATCCTGGATATAGATGATTTCAAACAGATAAACGATACGAAGGGACATTCCTTTGGAGACAAGGTACTTAGAGAAGTAAGTGAGATCATAAGAAGTATTCTTGGAAATGATGGTAAAGCCGGCAGAATAGGCGGCGACGAACTGATGCTTGTAATTGAAAGAGCAGAGGATAAGACTAAGCTTAGAAGCTATTTGAAACCTATCCGAGAGAGCATCGAAAAGCTCTATAAGGATGTCAATGGAAATCCCCTGGTAACTGTTTCCATAGGAAGTGCAAATTATCCTCTATTTGTGGAGGATTATGATTCTCTTTTTAATCTTGCAGACAAAATGCTTTACAGGGCTAAGAACAGAGGCAAAAACCGCTATGTAATGTATAACCCTGATATACACGGCAAGATTGTGGAGGGAGAACTTAAAGAGGAAAACAAGATAGTTCAGGATACAACTCCTCTGGATAAGATGAAGATGATGCTTGGGGCGCTGGAAGGCTTCTTTGGAGAATTCGAAAAGGCAGCCTATGATATTCTTATGGATATTCTTGCAGCCTATGAACTGGATGAGGGTTATATTTTCTTAAATGATCTTTCCAAGAGCTATTACGGCTACAGAAGGACTGAAAACACTCTGCTTTCCGATCAGAACAGCGTCAGCAGGATTGTGGAAAATGCGGTAAGCATCAGTTATGTGACGGATCCTGAGTTTGATAAGCTTTTTAATTCAAATGGTGTACTGGTCATTGATCTGCCTGATATGCAGCTTAAAAATACAGAGAAAGCCAAGGATATTTTTGCTGATAAAGGGATAAGACATGCCTTCTTCTATAAGATGAAGGGGGAAAAAATAAATGGTTACCTTGTGCTGTACAATACAAGGGATTTGTCGCGAAAATTCCCTCAACAGGACATTACTGACTTTACATATCTGGGAAAAATGATGGAGATTGCTCTGAAAACTAGGTAAAAAGTGGATTTTACTGAACATTTTTTAAATATTTCCTTGATTTTAGGCTTTTTTGGGTTGTTTGCGGTACAAAAGAGTGGTAAAATGGGCAATGTAGTAAAATATTTCTTTTTGGAGGGAAAATTACATGAACAAGACAGAACTTATCGATGCAATCGCAAAGGAGGCAGGCCTTTCTAAGAAGGACGCTGCTGCAGCACTCAACGCATTCACAGAGACAGTTACTAAGGAACTCAAGAAGAAGGGCAAGGTTCAGCTTGTTGGCTTCGGTACATTTGAGACAACTAAGAGAGCTGCTAGAACAGGTAAGAATCCTCAGACTGGCGCTGCTATCAAGATTCCTGCATCTGTAGCACCTAAGTTCAAGGCTGGTAAGGCTCTTAAGGATCTTGTAAACAAGAAGTAATTTTTTACATGAGAAAGATGAAGGCTGTGCTCAAAATTGAGCACAGCTTTTTTCTTGCTCTGAAAGCAGTATCATTTTGTTTTATCGTTGATATTTTGCTTGCAATTATGTAGAATTAAGGTGTTACCCGACAATTCTTTGAGGGCAAAATTAAATGACATTCGAAAGAAGCTTCGAGAACTTTGTTCAAATTCTATCTGAAGAAGAGGTTACACCTGAAATCTCTCCCAGCGCCTTGGCGGACATTTCCAAGGAGTTTTCACTGCGCTCTATCGTGGCGATCATTTCCGAACTAAAAGAATCAGAAAGGGCAAAAGAGCCGGATGTTATTGTGCCATTATTTGGTCCTGTTCCGGAAAAGGAAGCGCCTGCTTATTTATTCAAACACACTCTGGCAGGCAAAAAATCAGTTACTTATAATATCTACCTCAAGGACGACAGATCCTGGAATGAGGAAGAGTATAAGTCTTTTGCCATACTTATGGATATTCTTATTATCCATGTGGAGAGATTTCTTTTGGGTAAAGTGGTTAAGGACAGCGCCCTAACCCAGTATCTTACAGGTCTTCCCAATTCAGGAGGCTTTATTGCTTACGCCACAAAGCTTATGGAATCAGGAGAGATCATGAATTATGATGCCTTCTATTTCAATTTGAAGAGCTATGGCCTCATAAGCCGCAGATATGGCCTTTCTGAGGGTGATGAGATCATGAAGAGGTATGCAGCCAAACTCAGAGAATTTTGCGAAAAAGACGAGATTATTGCCCATTTCGGAGGGGATAATTATACAGCCCTGATAAAGAAGGACAGGACAAAGAAATTCCTTAAGTTTTTGTCGTCGGTTCCGGTTTTTGGAGAGAAGAACGGCAAGAAAGATGATATTAAGATTGCGGCAGTTATAGGAATCTATGCTGTTGACGAATCCTTAAAGGAGCCGGGACAGCTGATCTCCAGAGCGGGTATGGCCTGCAATTATGCTAAGAATGTAGCAAATAAGCCTTATGTATTTGTGAATAAGGCTATGAGTACAAGAATATACAGACAGAAACAGATTGAGGACAGATATGAGGAAGCCTTGGCCAGTGATGAATTCAGAATTTATCTTCAGCCTAAGGTGGATATCACAACGGGTGAGATCGTGGGAGCGGAGTCCCTGGCCAGATGGTTCTGCAACGGTGTGGTTCTTTATCCTACAGAGTTTGTGCCTATCTTAGAGCAGGAGGGAATGGTAGCATCCCTTGATCTCTATGTCCTTAAAAAGAGCTGCAATTTTGTAAAGGGTTGGATTGAAAAGGGCATAGAACCGGTTCAGATATCTGTCAACTTTTCAAGAAGAGACCTTAATTACAAGCATCTGTCCCAGGAGATCATCCAGATAATCGATGATGCCGGAATAGACAGAAGCCTTGTCCAGATAGAGGTAACAGAAACTGCCAATGAGGATGAGAGAATCCTCATGACAAACTTCTTAAGGAGTCTTAAGGAAAAAGGTGTACAGACTGCGATAGACGATTTTGGAACCGGCTATTCTTCACTTTCCAATCTGAGGGATTTCCCTGTTTCTATGATCAAGATCGACAGATCCTTTATAGATGTGGAATCTGTAAACGCCAACGATGAGATAGTACTGAAAAATATTGTCAACATGGCAAAGGAGCTTGGAATAGAGGTACTGACAGAGGGTGTTGAGAGGCAGGATCAGATCGAATTATTGAAGAGTGTCGGGTGCAGATACGTACAGGGATTCCTGTTTGATAACCCCATGCCGGACAAGGATTTTGAGAAACGCTTAATCAAGAAGGTGTATTCGGAATAAGGCTCTGTAAGCGGTTTCAAGGAAACTCTTTTTGGAAAAGTTTATAATTTTTTTATAATTGAAGTGTTCCCTTTCACTTAATAAAGCGTTATACTTTATTTTGCCGTCGGTTATAGCCTGCGACTTATGAGAGAGGGAAAAAATATGAAAAAAGAAGTAAAGGTTTCACTTGGGTGCAAATCCCAGATCGTGCAGTTCATTAACATGAACTCCAAGTCTTCCTGTGAGATCGATGTACAGGATGGACACAGCTACATTGACGGAAAGTCAATTGTAGGTCTATTATCACTTAACTTATTTAAACCACTTGATGTTACTGTTATCGGTGATGATAACAAGATCAGAGATCTGATCAATGATTACGGCTCACATCAATTGTTAATAAGCTAAAAAAGAGACTCATATGAGTCTCTTTTTTTTCGGAATATTTTAATCTACTCTTTGCTTTCCCCAGAAGAAGAGTGCAACAGTACCGGGGCCTGTGTGGCTTCCGATGGTGGTTCCGATGCTATAGATCTTAACTCTTCCCTTGAGTTTAGGAATTCTTTCTTCAATCATATCTGCGACGGCTCTTGCGTCCTTGTAACAGTCTGAATTGGAAATAAAACATTCTCCGTCATAATCTGTGCCGTTATCGCAAAGCTCCAGCATTTTATCAACCTGTGCCTTCATAACAGCACTCTTACCGCGAACCTTAGCTCTTACAATAAGTCTTCCCTGATAATCTACATTTAAAAGAGGGCAGATGCTAAGAACATTTCCTATGGCGCCGGCAACCTTGGATACACGACCGCCTCTGACAAGGTATTTAAGATCTGATACAAAGAACCAGTGCTGGCAACGTAATCTGTTCTCAACTACCCAGTTATAAACCTCATCAATTCCCATGCCCTGATCGCGAAGGTCTGCAAGCTTATCCATTACAAGACCGTAACCTGCTGAAGCGGCAAGAGAATCAACTACATAGATCTTTCTGTCGGGATATTTTTCTTTTAACTGATCTCTTGCAATTGTCGCAGAGTTGAGAGTTCCGGAGATTCCGGAGCTTAAGGTAAGGTGGAGAATATCAAGTCCCTCCATTAAGAAGGATTCGAAATATTCGATGTATTCGCCGACACTTATCTGAGAAGTTTTTGTCATGGAACCCTTTGCCATCTTTGCATAAAACTCATCGAAAGACATTGAATTTCCAAGATCATCCATGTAGGGAGTTCCATCAATCTCAAAATGGAAACATACATACTTTATATCTCTTTTGTCAAAATGCTGCTGATCAAGATCTGCAGTAGAGCAGCAGCTAAGAATATAATTGCTCATTTTTATCCTCACTTCTTATATAATAATCCAAACTACATAATACAATATACTTAACTATGTAGCAAATAGAAATAAAAAATATTGTTAATAAATAGTCAATTGATTAACAAAGTTAATTAAATGCCCATGGTTACTGGATTTGTCTGAATTGTCTGAAAATAACGAAAATTTAAATAAGTATGTTGACAAAACAGGTGCCGGATGGTATATTTAATATACAATCACATTGTAGATAAAACCAATGCAGCCGAGATGGCTTAAGCTTCATCAAAGGTAAGCGATGGTTTTCGGAGCGGCTGACATTTACAGCGAGGGTGGCGATGCTTCATCGGAGCCAGGGAATGTCAAGGAGTCGCTAAAGGAGTGTGATTTATATAAATATAAGTAGCTTGAACAGGTAGCTACAGAAAGACGAGGATTAGTCCCTTGGAAATCACTTTTTAAGGACGGGCGTTCATTGAAGCAATGGATGCCCGTTTTTATTGTGCAGATTCATAATATTGGGGTATAATTATATACGCTGGTTTCGGACAATGGTTTTGGCAGGAGATTATTGATTGATGTTTTTACTGATTTTTAACAGCGTGATGCTGGGCTTTGGACTTGCTATGGATGCATTTTCGGTATCTCTGGCAAATGGCTTTGCAGATCACAATATGCAAAAAAGAAGGCGCGTGCAGATTGCCTTTGTTTATGCTGCTTTCCAGTTTGCAATGCCTGTGATAGGGTGGTTTTTGGTACATAATGCAGCAAGCTTTTTTACAGGCCTTCAGAAGTTTATTCCCTGGATGGCACTTATTCTTCTGGCGATTATCGGTGGAAAGATGCTGGTGGAAGGAATTCAGGACAGGATAGCAGAGAAGAAATGTGACAAAGGTCATAATTGCGGAGAATGTGACAGGAAAGAGTGCAGAAAATACGGTATTGACCCTGATGCAGGAGCTATTAGCAACAAGGTACTTCTTTTACAGGGCATAGCTACATCCATAGATGCACTTTCCGTGGGATTTACCATAGAGAAATACGCTGCAGCACAGGTGCTCTTAAGTGCACTTATAATCGGAGCTGTCACCTATGCTGTATGCTATGTGGGACTAAAGCTTGGAATAAGGTTTGGAACAAGACTTGCAAGCTTTGCCAAGATTATAGGCGGATGTATTCTGATCGCCATTGGAATAGAGATATTCTTTTTCTGATAAAAAACTTACATATCCTTTAGATCAAGCAGATTTTCGATGGAGCGCGCTTCTTTGGCCATGCGCTCCTCTTTTTTTATCTCCCGGAGAGTCTTTTCTCTGGATACATGCTCAAGGTTAGCGGGATCAAGAGGCCTGGAGGCAATAATACGCTGTGGATTGGGCTTTTCGGGAACAAGCTGCTTTGCAAGATCTTCCTCCACCTCCTGGATCTGCTGTTCCTTGGAGATTGCAGGATTGAGATTTGTCTCCTGAATACTGTCGAGCTGCGGAGCGTTCTTTTCGTTGCGCTTGGCGGTAACAAGAGATACAAAATCCACATTCATATTGGCAATGCTGCAGCCGACAGCCGGCATATCTTTTACCATAAAATTCCTGACAACGATGGTATTAACTTCATAGTTGTGGAGAGTTTCCCCGTAGCGGAAGGTGATATCTAATCTGTCCCCGGGTTTAACCTTAGTGTCATTGTCTATAATTATGGATAAGCCTCTGAGGGAAATGTCGTGAATGATACAGTTCTTGAGAGCAGTAGTGTTGCCGTTTATAGAAAAAACGCCAAGCTTTTCAATAGAGAATCTTTCAGCTCTTCTGGAGTTCTCCGGCTCAAGCTGTGATGAACATCTTATCAGATGGAAGTTGCCGTATCTGGTCTTTACAGGGGTAATTGTGGTAGACATAAATTTGTATACGCGGCCGTCCCTCTTATTTCTGATCTGAACAGAAGAGGGCTCCAAAAACTGCATGTATTTGCCAAAGTATTCCATGGGCTTGACTAAAAGACCTGCAGCCACACCAAATATGGCCTCGGTAAGGAGAACGATATTGTGGCCGCCGACGGAGGCATAGATTTTAACCTCTGAGCCATTGGAAATTTCGCTTACTACCATATTTTTTCCCCGTGAATAAATAAGGTCGGCGGGTCAATAAAAAATTCGTACAGGAACAAGCTTGTTCTGTACTCATGTTTTTGACCCTGTTATAATTATGATATTATTTCTTAGAGGTTTTATCAAGCTTTACAAGGGAGAAGACGGGATGATAAAAGAAAATCTTGAGGTTGTAGAGAAGAATATTTGCAAGGCCTGCGAAAAGGCGGGGCGTGACAGAAGTGAAGTGACTCTTATTGCGGTTAGTAAGACCAAACCCGTAAGCGATATAAGACAGGCTATGGAGTGCGGAATCACAGTCTTTGGCGAAAACAAAGTTCAGGAGATAAGGGATAAGACTGCACAGATTAAGGAGCCTCTTTCCTGGCATATGATAGGTCATCTTCAGGCAAATAAGGTAAAGTACCTGCCGGGAGTTGCATGCATGATCCATTCTGTGGACAATTTGAAGCTGGCGGAGGAAATTGAGAAACAGGCCGCAAAGAAAGATGTTGTCATGGATGTTCTGGTAGAAGTCAACATGGCCGGAGAGGATACAAAGTTTGGTCTTTCCCCCGATGAGGCAGAGGATTTCGTGAAAGAGATCAGCGGCCTTGAGCACTTAAATATCAGAGGCCTTATGACCATAGCTCCCTACACAGATGATCCGGAGAGCAACAGAGTATATTTTAAAGGGTTAAGAGAGTTAAAAGACAAGATAAATTCTAAAGGGCTCTTAAAGAAAGACATGGATACATTATCTATGGGCATGACAGGAGATTACCAGGTGGCAATTGAGGAAGGAGCTACCTTTGTGAGAGTCGGTACCGGGATTTTCGGGGAGAGAGACTACTCTGTAAAAGTAAATGACTGAGGCGGATTATTAAATAAATATAAACGAATTTACACTCATGGTGGGGAATAGTATAATTAAACAATAAACGAAAACCAAAAACCATGGAAGAGATTTTATGTATAGAACCGTGCCATTATCAAAAAATATAACGGTGGATCAGCTAAACCATCTGATCGATACAGGCCATGTTTTTGTGACCCCTTTTGGGCTGAACCGGACTGCATACATTGTGGTTAATCACAAACCCTTTATGGTCATTGCCACTGACATATCCATAAGGGGTGTGCAGCTAAGCGGCGCCTGGTATACCTGGGAGGACTTAGAGGCTATGGGTGGTGTGTACGAATCGGAATTTGATGCACTAAAAGCGATATCGAACGGAGCTTGAGCGAAAAGCAGATGATGCTTTTCGCTCTTTTAATTATAAAGAATTTATAAACAATAGAGAAACAGTGACATAGAGAGGATTTTTCATGATAAAATTATTCTTGCGCATTGCAAATGGGGAGGTTTAGCGTTGAGCTACGTCTTATACTATGTTGAGGCTTATACTGCCTGCATTTTTCTTTTGGGGATAATAATCTTTAAAATCCAGGCGGGAGTAAACAAACAGATATCTCAGGTGTATTTGGGGAACCTTGTGTTTGACCTGATGCTTTACTTTTGTGCGGAGATTTTCTGGGCTCTGGTAGACGGGGGCGTTCTTGGATCTTCCAGTTCCATGCTTTATTTGTCCAATATTTTCACTTATGTACTGATTAGTATTGCCGCCTATCAGTGGTTTCTTTTGTCTGAGGCTATTCAGGGGGATAAGAGTGTGGAGAGCGATCCCTATAAACTGGCCCTCAGCATTCCCGTATGGCTATCGGCAATTCTCTGTGTTACAGCCTACAGGACAGGACTGGTTTACTACGTGGATGATAATGGAAAGCTCGTAAATGGCAAGCTTTATGTGGTTCTTATCATCGTTCCTTTCGGATATATGATAGCTTCCTCTGTAAAGGCCATCGGAAGAGCTCTTTCAAAGGATAAATATGCTGACAGAAGTACCTATTTTATGATCGGTATCTTTCCTGTAGCACCTATTGCTCTGGGCCTGGCCCAGGCCATTTGCTGGAGAATTCCATTCCTTTGTTATGGTGCTGTGGCTGCCGTATTTTACATCTACATATCACTTCAGGAGAGCCTTATCTCTTTGGATCCTCTGACCCAGATCAATAACAGAAATCAGATGTATAAATATCTGGCTAAGAAGATGAGAGCAGAAGAAGCCGGGCTTTCACTGTTTCTTTTGATTGTGGATGTGGATAAATTCAAGAATATAAATGATGCCTACGGTCATTCTGAGGGGGATAGAGCGTTGGTGAGACTTACAGGAGCCATAAAGGATGCATGTCAGGGACCACGAAGCAGATTTTTTATAGCCAGATATGGCGGTGATGAATTTGTGGTTGTGGCTGAGATGGCCTACAGGGCAGAGGCTACATGGCTGGCTGATCAGATTAAGAGCAATGTAAGAAAGCTCTCCTCTGATGGAAAGCAGAACTATCCACTTTCTGTAAGCGTGGGTATTGCGCAATACGATTATTCAAGGCCCATCTCAATGCAGGCCTTCATCGCAAGAGCGGATTCCGATCTCTACAAGCAGAAAAAACTCGGGGCAGGCTGAATCACCCCGGTTCAGAATAAGAAAATTCGGGATTGAGCAATTTTGGTGAATTGTTCAATCCTTTCTTTGTTAAGGCTTTGGACATCAGAAAAGTGATGTCAGGAAATTGATCAAAAGACCTGCCAGTACAAAGGCAAGTATTATAGAGATAGCATAGATAAATTTCATGCGCGCCATGGGCAAACTCCTTTGTATGTTATGACATTTAAGTATATAATAATTGTATACTATTTATTTCTTAAATCAATTTCTATTCAGCTAATATAGTGTATCAGTTTACTATCAGGAGGGGGCTATGCAGATATATGTAGCGGGTAATGTTTTAAGAAGTGGAGACGGGTCACCGAAACATCCATTTAAGACTATTCAGGAGGCTGCAGATATTGCTGTGGCCGGGGATGTGGTTTTTGTAGGCCCTGGTGTATATAGAGAATGGGTAAGACCGCAAAATGGCGGAAGAGAGGATAGCAGAATATCCTATATCAGCACGGCCAGAGCAGAGGCCGTTATTTCGGGTGCTGAGGAGATAAAAGGCTGGGAGAGCTTTGAGAACGTATGGAGAGTAAGGATTCCTAACAGCTTTTTTGGAAGCTATAATCCGTACGTTGAGACTGTTCATGGGGACTGGTTTCACAGCTCAGAAAATGACCCTCACGTTGGGGATGTATATCTAAACGGCAAGTCTTTGTATGAGGTTTTCGATATGAACTCCCTCATGCATCCAAATGAAGATAAAAAGTCATGGGATCCCGAGTTTAGCCTTTACACCTGGTTTACGGCTCAGGAGAACGATGAGACTATCATTTATGCCAACTTCCGGGATAAGAATCCTAATTTCGAGAATGTTGAAATTTCTGTGAGAAAAGCCTGCTTCATGCCTGTGAAGGATGGGCTTAACTATATTACTATATGCGGTTTTGCCATCAGACAGGCCGCTACCCAGTGGGCTCCGCCTACAGCCTATCAGGAGGGAATGATAGGCCCTCACTGGTCAAAGGGATGGATAATCGAAGACTGTGATATTTCTGAATCAAAGTGCAGCGGAATTTCCCTTGGCAAGTACTATCAGAAGGGCAATAACAACAAGTGGACCACAACCTGGATAAAGGATGGAACCCAGACCCAGAGGGATGCCGTATGCCAGGCCGTAAATGACGGATGGGATAAAGAGACAGTGGGTTCCCATATCATCAGGCGCTGCGATATTCATGATTGCGGTCAGACCGGTATAGTGGGGCATCTTGGAGGAGCTTTTTCTGTTATCGAGGATAACCATATCCATCATATAAACAACAAGCACAATCTGGCGGGAGCTGAGATCGGTGGCATCAAGCTTCACGCTGCCATAGATACTATCATCAGGCGCAACCATATCGACCACTGCACAAGAGGAATTTGGCTTGACTGGGAAGCTCAGGGCACCAGGGTAACTCAGAACTTCTTGCACGACAATGTTCCACCGGAGGGCACGGTGATTGATTCCGGGCTTTCCCTGGGAGAGGATATTTTCGTTGAGGTTTCTCACGGTCCCACAATTATAGACCACAATCTGCTTCTGTCGGATATTTCCTGCAGGCTCAGTACCCAGGGAATCGCGCTGGTACATAATCTTATCGCCGGCTCTTTTACCTATGTGGGAAAGGGTACGGATAACGGCGGCAAGAATCATCCTACAGAGAGGTATACTCCTTATCATGTTCCGCACTCTACAAAGATTGCGGGCTTCATGACTATTCTTCACGGTGATGCCAGGATCTACAACAATATCTTTGTGCAAAAGCCGGTAAGACAGGATCTTCTGGATTACTGCGTAGCCAGAAATTCAGATACCGTGGATCGGAATAATTTCATCTGCGGAAGTATGCCTTACAATAACTTTCCAAGTGCCTCCGAGTATTTTGCACGTTTTGGCAGGAACTCGGTAAAAGAGCTGGGATCAAAGGATATCTATTATGATCGCCTGCCTGTTACATTAAGCGGAAATGCCTATTTCAACGGGGCAAGGCCCTGTGATATGGAAGTCTGTCACGTGGATAAAGACCATAAGATAAGCTTTTATGTTGATGAGGATGAGGGAAGATTTACCCTTCACACGAATCTGTATGAATATCTTCCGAGAAATATCACAATACCTGTAAACTCAAAGGTTCTCGGCTATGCTTTTGAATCGGAGCAGAGGTTTGAAAATCCCGACGGCTCAGAGCTTTTATTCGACAGGGATTATTTTGGTAGAAAGAGGGGCACATCCCCTGTTTCAGGTCCTTTCGAAGAGTGCGGCAAAGACAGGTTTACGGTACAGACTCCGGAATTCGGGCCTTATCATATAGCCTATGAAAAGAAGGAACGAATTGAAGAGAAGGTAAAGGAAGAAAAGGCAGAGTCCATGAGCTTTACCATGGAAGAGGAATTCTCTGAGTCTGTTACTTTTGCTTCAGACGACGAAAAGCCGGAGCCCATGAACTTCACTATGGAAGACGATGAGGATTTTGAGCGTGAGGAGAGGGTAAGCGAGATCAATTCCAACATACTTCTTACAGGGTGTGATGCTGTGGATATTAAGTTCCCCTTCGAGGATGAGCTTTTCCAGGTAAGTGACATGTTCGTAAAGGGCAATGAAGTCTGGCTCTATGACAACATGAACGAGAAGCTTGTGGAACTGGATCTTGAATATGGCATCTACAGAGCGCTGAAGAAGTGGTCTGTGGGATCTTTACAGTCCATCGATGTATCCGATGATCCGAACCTTGCGGGAATGGTAAGAACGGCGGGGACACTTCTTTGCATTCTGTCAAAGAGTATGGCTCACGATCCCAAGGATACCTGTGATACCATTCAGACAAAGGTCAATGCAGGTATTGAACCCAAGGGCATAAAGATGCGCTTTACACCTAAATATTTAAAATTCATCCGCAACAAGAAGTTTATTTCTCTTGAGGATGTTATCTACCGAATGAGCAGAGGTAGTATGGACGTTGTGACAGAACGTCTGGAACACTTATAGACAAGGAAGTTTTTTTAATGGACAACAAGGCGAATTGGTACAAACTTGATAATGCGGCAAAGATTGTTCCATCAACCGCAAAAGGAGCCAACACCAGAGTATTTAGAATAACCTGTCAGTTAAAGGAGGAAGTGGACGAGGAGACTCTTCAGCAGGCGTTGGATGAGATCATCGAGGATTATCCTATTTTTAACTGCATTCTCAGAAGGGGCATTTTCTGGTACTATCTCGAGGATTCAAACCTCAGGGAGATAGTGAAGGAGGAGTATGCCCCTGCCTGCATGCCTATTTATTTTCCTGGCAGAAAAAATCTTTTATACAGAGTAAATTATTATAATAACCGAATAAATCTCGAAATGTTCCATGTTCTGGCGGATGGTACAGGGGCCTTTATGTTTTTCAAGAACCTTGTAACAAGATATCTGCAGATAAGACATGGAATCAATGCTGATATCAAGCCCATCGATGATTTTTCCATCGAGGAAAAAAATGTGGATGCCTTCACCGACTTTTACAGCAAGCAAAAGGGACTTAAACAGCTAAAGGAAATGTCAGCGGTAAAGGCCTATCAGATAAGCGGTGAGATCGATGACAATCTTTTGCCTCATCTTGTGGAAGGTACGGTGTCTGCAAAGAAATTTCTTGATTTTGCCCATCAGTACAATACTACCGTGGGTGTTCTCTGTGTTGCAGTCTACATCAAGGCTGTGATTCAGGGCATGAATCGCAGACAGATGAAGAAACATGTGGTTATCAGCGTTCCGGTAAACCTTCGTCAGTTCTTCAAATCCGGTACCAGCAGAAATTTCTTCGGAGTTATCAATATTGATTATGACCCTGCTGAGTATAAGGGAGATCTTAGCGATATCATTGCCAAGGTTGATAAGGATTTCAAGGAGAAGCTCTCTCCCGATAATATAGAAAAGACCATGAATTCCTATTCGGCTCTCGAGCACAACTTTGGTATAAAGATGATCCCTCTTCCCATAAAGGATATTGGCATTGGCTTTTTTGACAGGGCAGCGAAAAAGGGCGTGACCAGTTCCATGTCAAACCTTGGACAGATCAAGATGCCTGAGGAAGTTGCGGATTATATCGAGGGCTTCAGTGCCTTTATGACTGCTGCATCCCAGCAGATTTGTGTCTGCTCCTACAAGGACAGATTAAGCTTTGGAGAGGTTTCTCCCTACAAGACCCACAAGAGTATGCTGAATTTCTTCAGATGCCTTACTGAGATGGGCATTGAGGTTGAGGTCGGCACCAACGACTATGACAAGGAGTGAGCTTTATGCAGTATTGTCCTAAGTGTAAGGTAAGTATCAGAGGGGAAAAGGTCTGCTGTCCCCTTTGTCAGGGAAAGATAAAGGAAATTGATGATAACATAAATGACCCTTTTCCTACTCTTAAAAAGAAAAAGATCAGTAATATAACCTTTTTTAAGGTGGTTACTTTCATATTCATAGCTCTTGAGATCATATTTGAAGCTATAAATATTCAGACGAAAAATCAGTATCCCTTCATCGGTATCACTATGCTGGGAATTTTCGTTGGCTGGATAACTGTGCTTACCACTATGTATCTTCGAAATAACCTGATCAAGGTTATTACCTGGGAGGTTGTGGTGGCAATAGTGGTGGATATTTATATCGACTTAAAGACCGGTTTTCACGGCTGGAGTGTTGAGTGGATGGTTCCGGCAACTCTTACGGGACTTGCCATTGCTACCTTTATTACCGCCAAGATAGTTAAGCTTCGTCTTGATGAGTACATTCTCTATCTGGTACTCGATCTTGTGATGGCTCTTTTGCAGATAATCTTTATCGCAAACGGTATGAATCAGTTCACATGGCCCGCAGCTATGAGCATAATGGTTTATCTGATCATGATAACAGGGCTTATCATATTCAGATTCAGGGATCTTAAGAGTGCATCAGCCAAAATGTTTAACATGTAGAGGAGCACATGAATTTAAAGGACAGGATAACCCAAAACAATATAAAGAGGGGAATTGTGTTTGCCTCCAAGGTGGGGGACTTTGTTGAAAACAGGATTGGGAAAGCCATAGAAGAAAAGGGTTTTGAGGCAGAGCTTCTGCCGGAAGAGCCCGAGAACATGAAGTGGTACAAGGTTCCCATTGAAAAGGGCATGTCGGGAGATGGCTCGGAGTACCACATCTATGTAAAAAAAGCTGATCCGAAAAAACTCTGTGTATTTCTTTCGGGAGGCGGCGTTGCCTACAACGAATACACCGCAGCAAGACCTGTCACCGGTGGAAAAGTAGCTGCGGGGCTACCCAATTACTACTGGAACAATCTAAGACCCTTTACCCAGATAATGAACATCAACGTGGGGATTACGGACATTTTTACAGATAAGAATCCCTTTAAGGACTGGAGCTTTGTGGTCATTACCTATGCCACGGGAGACTTCCATGTAGGCAACAACGACTACCCATATGTGGGAGAGGACGGAGAGAACCGGGTACTTCATTTTCATGGATATGTAAATTTCTGCGAGAGCATGAAGGTGGCAAAAAATCTTTTCCCTAATCCTGCTACCCTTCTTATTGCCGGTAATTCCGCAGGAGCCTTTGCAGTGCCTGCGCTGGCAGGAGAAATAGTGGATGACTACTATCCAAAGGCAAGGAATATCACACTTTTTTCCGACAGCGGACTGCTACTTTATAAGCACTGGAGAAAAACCGCAAAGAATATCTGGATGACTAAGGAGTCAGTCTGGAAGCCCATAAAAAGTGAGAACATAACACTTGATTGGTACAAGGACCTTTATGAGAGATACGGAGACAGGCTCAGGTATCTTTACTCAAGTTCGATTTATGACTATCTTCTGAGCGCATATTATAACGATATCATCAGGAAAAAATATAAGACAGATCAGGAAGTTCAGCTGGATTATTACAGACAGCTGGTGGAGATGGCAGGGGAACTGAAGGCGCTTACCCCTGATTTTGGTATGTTTATAAATGAGTGGAAGATTCCCCTTATCACCATGGGCGGAACGGTACACACCAGTGTAAGGGAACCACATTTTCTTTTGTTTACACAGGATGGGATCACTATGGCGAAGTGGCTTTCTGATGCCTGTGAGGGAAAGGTGTACGACGTAGGAATGGAACTCTTAAAGAGGTAAAGAAAAAAGGGCTATACGTATAGAATTATACGCACGGCCCTTGCGAAGTCATTGTCAAAATTATAATAATATTATATCAGTCAATGAAACATTCTGCAATCTGAGATTCATATTCATCGCGCTGATCCATAGGTATATCATATTCATCCAACGCCTCTGCCACTGACCAGTGTTCGTTGGTCATGGAGCGCAAAATGTTGCGAATAACCCCGGAATCAAGAGCTTCAATATCAGCAACATTAGTCATAACACATCCTCCTCATAACCCTACAACAAATATTCTCACGAATCGCCGTTTGTATATAAACAAGATAAAAGCAATTCTTACTACAATATATTGTAGTATAAAAAATTAAAGATACAAGTATTGACATTCATATTGAAACTATTTTTGTAAAATATGCACAGAAAATGAGGAAGAATTTCATGCATATAACATTACTGGTGCTGATAATATCAATATTGGGCCTCATAGCTTCTTTCTTTTTTGTAGGAATAATTCCATCAATTTTGGTATTTATTCTGAATATTATTCGTGTTAAAAATGAAAAGTCTATCAATAATGTCAGATCGCTGGCAATTTCACTTGTGGGAGTTCTGCTTCCCATCATCATGTATTTCAACAGCTTCGGTCTTGGACTTCCCTATGAAAAGATAACCGGGGTGTCTTTCCTTCAGCAGGTACTCTATGATAATTACACCAGACTGGGCTTTGATGCAGCATGGCTATTAAAGGGAAAAGGGGCAGATGAAGGTTCTTTTACAGACAGTTCATCGGAAGATGGTATGTATTATGTAAGTGAGGGCGTTGCATTTGATGAAGCGGGCGTCCATGTAAATGACGGTGAAGGCAGCTCCACCAAGGATGCCGGAAGCTCTCAGAAATACGATATAAACGGGAATCCTCTTCCGGAATCTGCCTATAGAAAGGGCTCTCTTGACGATGCAGTGGAGGGACTTGATATTACGCTGGATGAGGACTCTATCTTTGAGGCCATAGATTCCAACAAGGAAACAGGGAAGATGGAGATCGGAAAGAGTGATGATGATATGCCATCTTACGGAGGCTTGCCTATAGGTACTCTTATTGTGGGGCAGTATTTCAGGGAGGATGACCACAACTGCAATCCAATCCTGGTGCTACAGAACAAGACCGGGAAAAGCTGCAGATTTGAGTGCGTCTTTACAGCAAGGGATGAGGAAGGAAATGAACTTCTTACCACACAGAAGACAGTGGAAACCGTAAAGAATGATGCACTGTTTGTGTTTGAGGGAAGGTTTGATAAGGGGCAGCTGAATGGTCAGCTTCCGGCCATGTATGAATTTCTGGTGTCAAAAAGAGATCCTTACGAAAATGATATGTTTGATGAGGTCTCTGTATTTAGTCAGGTAATGGACTATTCCGTGATGCTCACAGCCCAGAATCTTTCGGATAAGAAAGTAAAGGTTGATGCCTATGTCCTCTTTTTTGACGGGGAAGAGCTGGTGGACTGCATCTGGATGATACCAAGAGATTCGGATGAGGTCACCATTGGGCCAAGGAGCGCTGCAGGAATAAAGGCTGATGCCTATTACAGATTCGACAGGATCGAGACCTATTACACGGCTTATGAAGCTGTGGAGGGCAGTACCTAATCAGGAGGATAACTATGCTTTTTTATATTTTTGTTGTGATAATAACCTTTTTGTATATCGCTCTTTTGGAACTGTCAAAGAACATGATCGTAGGATGGATCGTGGGCATTCTGGCAGGGATTTCGCTGATCGCATTTAAAATCTTTTCCGGTAAAAAGACAGGTTCATCAAAGAGTATAGTCATTGCCTGGTTTGTCTTTTTTGCGGTGCTCATCGCGAATTATCTGATCACCCAGCCGCCCTTTAAAAGAGTTCCGGCGGTGGACAACAAAAGACCTGAGGTAACTGAGGTGGTGGAGATACCTCAGGGAAAGCTGACGGGTGTTTACAATGCCGATAAGAGCGTAAAGGTCTATGCTGGTATTCCCTATGCCAAGGCTCCTGTGGGAGAACTCAGGTTTAAAGAACCACAGGCCCCGGATAAGTGGGAGGGAGTCCTTAAAGCAGATCATTTCGCGCCAATGGCTATGCAGACAAGAGGCTCTGTATTTTATGATTCTCTTTCTCATATCCTCGGATGGCATGATTACCGGATAAAATTCGGAGATGAGTACAGAGAGGAGGTCAGCGAAGACTGCCTTTATCTTAATGTCTTTTCTCCTGAGACAGAAAGCGACGAGCTGTTGCCGGTAATAATCTATGTTCACGGCGGTTCACTGAATTCCGGGCAGCCTTCCTATTCGGAATACAGAGGAGAAAATCTGGCAAAGAAAGGCGTTGTGTACGTTAATTTCGGTTACAGAGTCGGAGTATTTGGCTACTATGCTGCGGAAGATCTGAAGGCAGAATCTCCCAACGGTACAACGGGAAACTATGGTCTTCTTGATCAGATTGCAGCCCTTAACTGGGTTCATAACAACATAAAGGCCTTTGGTGGTGATCCGGACAGGATCACACTGGCGGGAGAGTCTGCAGGATCCTCCAGCGTCAATGCCATGTGCGTATCCCCACTTACGGAAGGCTTATTCAATTACGCCATTGCCGAGTCCAGTGGAATCGTGGCAAAAGAGCCATTCCATACCTTCAGGTATTATGAGGATGCCATTAAGACAGGGGATGAGCTGAGAGCAGAATTTGGAGTGAGCTCTTCAGCTGAGCTCAGAAATATCCCTGCAGATAAGCTTTTGCAGACAAAAACACAGCATACAGCCATGACGGTAGACGGCTATGCCATAAAAGAGCAGCCCTTCCTGACCTATGAGAAGGGTGAAAATCATGAGAAAGCTCTTTTGAATGGCTTTAACAACAAGGAGGCTGATGCCTTCCTGTTGGGCACAAAAGCAACCAAGGAAAACTATGAGCAGCTCCTTTCCGAGGACATCGGTGAATACGCTTCTGAAATGGCAAAGGTTGTCCCCCCTGACCTTCCCCAGAGAGATCAGCATTTTATCATCGATGCACTGGGAGATGCCAAAGGGGCACTTAATGTGGCATACAGCGCCATGTGGTTTAGCTATTCCCATTATGTGTGGAACAACTATCTGGTGGAGCAGGGTGTTCCTGCTTACGAATATCTTTTTACAAAGAAAAATAATGTGCTCTCGGATTATCACGCAGGTGAACTTCCCTACGCCTATGGAAATCTGTGGAGACATCCGGGGATTTACAGCGATGATGATTATGAGCTCTCTGAGATAATGCAGAGCTACTGGGTGAATTTTGCATATAACGGTGATCCCAACGGAGAGGGACTTCCTGTCTGGGAAAAGAGAGATAAAGATAATACACAGCTCCTTAATCTGGATAAAGAGATCAGTATGATGGACGATCCCAATATGGAAATATACAAGGTCATAGACAAATATCAGGACAGTCTCACAAGGCCTTACGGGCAATAAATAATTTACGATATAACAAATGGAAATAGTTAATTAAAAGTTAAGGCTTTTTACTCAGTTATTTTATCATTGGATTGTATCATATTATAGGAGCATAATGTTCAGTTTATGAGGTCTGATAAGTGAAACAGTTCAATTTTGAGTTTTCCGATGTAAAAGATGTTATGGCCGCCCTGTCTGAGGTGAATGCCTATACTGCAGAGAATGCCTACAGTTCCATTCTTTTCCATATGTATTCCATGCTATTTGATGATAATCAGATAAAAGAGGTACAGGGAGAGATACTGGAGCTTTTCCCCGATGCAAAGATAATGGGAACCAGTTCCAACGGGGATATCTGTGACGGGCATCTGGCAGATTCCGGAATGGTAATGGCAGTGTCTGTTTTTGAATCTACTGATATTACCACTTATCTGTTCGAATGTGAGCCGGGGCAGGAAAGTAATGTGGGAAGCAAGATAAGAATAATTCTTGATTCCACGGAAGGGATAAAGGCTGCGGAGGTTTTTATCACTTTAAAATCAATAAACTCGAAGATCATACTAGAAGAGATTGAACTATGCGATGATAAGGTAAAGATATTCGGAGGTGGAAGCGCAGGACCGAATATTGCCGATACGGACACTAAGGTCATCACCGAGAAGGGAATCTCTCATTCGGGAGTTGTTTTGACTATCTATTCCGGAGAGAGCCTTAAAGTGGATATTCATAATGCTATAGGCTGGAAACCTCTTGGAAAAGATCTGAAGGTCACCAGGATAGAAGGAAAAAGACTTTACGAACTTGATGGGGTTCCGGCTGCACAGATCTACAGCAAATATCTTGATATTCAGCCCAATGATGATTTCTTTGGCAATATCCTGGAGTTCCCTATCATGACCTGGCAGAATGGTCATAGTGTTCTAAGGCTTCCGTTTTCCTGTGACAGTAAAGACGGTTCTATTATATTGGCTGCGGCGCTGGATGAAGGTGCCAAGGTAAATCTTTCCTACGGAGATCCGGAGGTTATCAGAGGTGATGTTACAGAGCTTTTGGAGACAGTGAAAAGTTTCGCACCCCAGGCAATTTTCCTTTATTCCTGTGGGGTAAGAAGGCTTTACTGGAAGTATCTTATCAATAAGGAGACAGGACCCTTTAGTATGCTTGCTCCCGTATGCGGATATTATTCCAGCGGCGAAATTGTGAGAGCCGAGAAAAAGATACTGGAGCATCATGTTACGCTTATTGCCATAAGTATGCGTGAGGGCGGACATGCGGATGCGCAGCCCACCGGCATTGGTGATAAAAAGATAGAGATGAGCGATGAGCAGAAGATCCATGGACAGATATCCATGGTCCGTCGTCTGGCTAACTTCATCAATGTAACTGCGGCAGAACTTCGGGCTGCCAATGAAGAACTCCAGCAGATGGCTGAAACGGACGCCCTGACGGGACTTTTTAACAGAAGACTTTTGGATAAGCATGTAAGAACTGCGCTCATCCACTCAGAGACCTTTGGTATTAAATTAATCATCGGAATCATTGATATTGATGATTTCAAATATGTGAACGATACCTATGGACATACTGCCGGTGACAATGTTCTGGTTATAATCTCAAAGATTCTGAACTTTGCGATAAGCCAGATAAGAAGTGCTATCATAGGACGCTGGGGCGGTGAAGAATTTCTTTTCCTGCTTCCAAATCTCTCCATTGAGCAGGCAAAAGAGAAAATGGAAGAGGTCAGGAAAATGGTGGAAGAAACCGACTTTGGAGATATTGGCTCAAGGACCATAAGTATCGGCATGACTACCTTTGTGACAGGTGACTCCGCCGATGATGTTTTCAAGAGAGCAGACAGTGCACTGTATGAGGCTAAGGGCACAGGCAAGAATAAGATATGCATAAATGAACGACAGTCACTTTAAAAAGCCTCTTAACTGGCGTAATATATACTTACGAGAATTATTTCGGAGTATATTATGTCTACAGCGTTACTTTTATTTTTTGATCTAATAGGTACAGTGGCTTTTGCCATATCCGGAGCCATTACCGGTATTCAGAAAAGAATGGATATTTTTGGAGTCAATATATTGGCAATACTTACAGCCTGTGGCGGCGGACTTATCAGGGATATTGTGATGGGAGATTTTCCTCCCCACATGTTTGTGAACCCGCTGTATGTGGTTGTGGCAGCTGTTGTGGCCAATATAGTGTTCCTTATCATGTACTTTCACAGGCCTATTCCTCAGAAGTTTGCCGGTCTCTATGACAGAGGCCTTTTTGTGTTTGATACCCTGGGGCTGGCGGCCTTTATGGTGGACGGAGTCATGATAGGGGTAGGTTTTGGTTATGAGAAGGACCTGTTCTTCTTGGTATTTCTTGGATTTATAACCGGAGTTGGCGGCGGAGTCTTAAGAGATGTTTTGTCCAACCAGATGCCGGCTATTTTCAGAAAGCATGTCTATGCGCTGCCTGTGATAATCGGAGCCATTCTTATGGTTCTTCTTCATGAGATAACAGGGATGTGGCACGCGGCAATGATAGCCGGATTTGCAATAGTTCTTTTGCTGAGAGTCATGGCAAGACATTATCTCTGGAATCTGCCTAAGGTTTCTATATAACGGTAGCAGGGTGAAAAATACTAAATCTCAACAGGAGGGAAATTAATGGATTACAAAGCAAGGTACAATGAGTGGCTTGAAAAACTATCTGACAGCGATCCTTTAAAGCAGCAGCTCTTGGATATAAAGGATGATGAGAAGGAGATAGAGGACAGATTTTATCAGGATCTTTCCTTTGGTACTGCAGGACTGCGCGGTAAAGTAGGTGCAGGTACCAACAGAATGAATTTTCTCACCGTGGGAAAGGCTTCCCAAGGTGTTGCCGACTATATTGTTTCAAAGGGAAAAGAAGCTTGCGAGAAGGGTGTTATCATTGCTCATGATCCAAGACATTTTTCAAAGGAATTCTCTCATCTGGCAGCAGGGATTTTTGCAGCCAATGGTATTAAGGTTTATACCTTCCCTGATCTAAGACCTACACCGGAGCTGGCATTTATGATCAGAAGACTGGGAACAGTATCGGGAATAAACATTACTGCTTCCCACAATCCAAAGGAATACAACGGCTACAAGGCATACTGGGACGATGGATGTCAGGTTTCTTCAGATGTGGCCGATGGCATGACAGAGAAGATAAATGCGGTTGATATCTGGAACGGGATAAAGACCTCTGACTTTGAGGAAGGGGTGAAATCCGGAAAGATCATTGTTCTGGGAGAAGAGTACGACAGGGAGTACCTGGATAAGATAGAGTCCATGGCCATCCATGAGGGTGATGAACTGGATCTGACAATACCTCTTGTATATACGCCTCTTAACGGTTGCGGTTCCATTCCTTTCAGACAGATGCTTACAGACAGGGGCTTTACCAACTGGAAGATAGTTCCTGAACAGGAAAATCCCGATCCTGATTTTACCACAGTGGGCTATCCCAATCCTGAGGATCCTAAGGCTTTTAAGCTAAGCGAACAGTACGGAAGAGAATTCGGTGCAGAGCTTCTTATGGCAACAGATCCTGATTCCGACAGATTTGCCATCGAGATCAGAGATGACAACGGAAATTATATTCCTCTTAACGGCAATCAGACAGGATATCTTTTGGTAAATTACGTTCTTGAGGGGCATAAGTCCGCAGGAACTCTTCCTGTAAAGGGCGCCATGGTTAAGTCAATTGTTACATCAACTCTTTCAACCATTATGGGTCAGGCCTATGGAGTGGAGATGTTTGAGACCCTTACAGGCTTTAAGAACATCTGTGGAAAGATACCTTACCTTCACGAGAACGGATACACATATCTTTTTGGCTACGAGGAGTCTGTGGGCTATGCAGTATGTGAGGATATCCGTGATAAGGACGGAATCAGCGCAGGTATGTTGGTGGCAGAGGCAGCAGCATATTATCGTAAGCAGGGCAAGACTCTTTGGGATGTACTTCAGGAAATCTACGCAAAGTACGGTTTCTTTGCGGAGGATGAACCAAATATTGTTCTTGAAGGAATTCCGGGAGCTCAGCGTATCCAGAGGATGATGAAATACTTCAGGGAAAATATTCCTACTGAGGTTGCCGGCAGCAAGGTTGAAAAGGTCATCGACTATATTAAAGGTTATGAGGATATACCACCTCAGAATGCCATCAGGCTCTTTTTGGATAACGGCTCCTGGTTTGCCATCAGACCAAGCGGAACAGAGCCTAAGATCAAGTTCTATTTCTACTCAAACAGAGATTCAAGGGAAAATGCTCTTTCTACTAACCAAAAGGTTAAGGAAGAGATATTTGGGATTATCAATTCTGTAGAATAATGGGAACATATCGCAAGGAAGTATTCAGGAAAAGTTTACATTTACTGGGTGTTGCAGGGGTAACGGCATGGTTTTATACTTTACCGGACTGGAAACAGTCTGTGGCTGTTACTCTTGGAATCCTTGTGGTCATTTTTCCTATACTTTACCTTTTGTCCAAGGTACCGGGGCTAACTGATTTTTTCAATGCCAGAAAACCGGGAGAATATGCCACAAGCTGCGCTGCACTTTTTATTACCTATGCCATTGTTGCAACAGTCTGTTGGGGCTATTTTGGGCATCGAATACTTGGAGTTGCATGCTTTTTTGCCTGGGGACCGGGTGATGCAGCCGCTGCACTTATTGGGAAGAAATTCGGAAAACACAAGATTGGTAAGCAAAAGATAAAATCTATGGAAGGGTCCGGGGCCATGTTGGTGGTCTCATTCATAAGCGTCTTTCTTGTTCTTGATTATTCAGGGCTTTACAGCCTGCCCTTGACAGTGCTTATATCATTTCTTACAGCTCTTTTTACAACCATTGCTGAACTTTTGGACCTTAGAGGCGATGATACCGCTTTTTGTCCCCTGACAGCCATGGTGGTTTTGAGTCTGTTCCAACTAATCCTATGAAAAAAGAAAACACTGATAACGATAAAAATAATAAAAAGAGCGGCTTTAAAACACTGCTTTTGTCAGTCCTGTTAAGCTCTCCGGGGCCTCTTGTCCTGGGGCTTGGTCTTACTGTGGGCAGAAGTTCCACCCAGATCTCTGATTTTACAAGAAGGAGTGCAGAGCTTCTTGCCATAATAGCGTCTTTTGTTGTCTATTGCATCACCAATAAGGATGAATCCTTTGATCCAAAGAGGAAAAAGAAGATAGAAGCAGCCAGTAATACCTTTGTAGGTGTTATCATGTGCATCAGTGGCCTTAGCATGATAATTCTTACTTTTATTTCTGATAATGAAAATAAAGGCAATGTGGCACCTGCTTTTGTTATTGCACTGTTTGGAGCTATCACAAATTCTCTTTTCTGGCGTAAATATTCAAAGCTTTACGGAGAATTGGGAAATGTTATTCTTGGAGCCCAAGCCAGGTTATATGGAGCAAAGTCCATTGTGGACATCTGCATAACACTGACGCTGTTTATTGTGGCTACATTTCCGGGCTCGCAGTTATCCTTTTATTTTGACATGATAGGCTCTGTTCTTGTGTCGCTTTATATGATCAGAAGCGGCATAAAAACGATCATAGAGAGTAGAAAGCTTGCAGTTAACTGAAATTTTATATCCATACCTCTTTCAAATCCCGTGAAAACGCGAAAAATTTATAATTTTTTAATAGAAATGTGTTAACTTACTGGGGAAAAATACGATATAATAATTAAGAGGCAGAGAAAACCTGATGTTGGACTGCTTCGAAATTTGTGAAAGGAGGAAAAAAGTGTATGACAGCTACATTGGATGCTCGAATGGAAGTAATGGACTGCATTACAAAGGACTGCGAGAACGAATACTACCCGGATCCCGAGAGAGTAGCCCATATCACTGGCTTACCATTGGGGGTTGTTTTTGATTTACTCATTGAACTCAAAAACCAGGGTCGTCTTGGAAAGAGATGATCTTCAATTATATGGAGAATACAATGGAAGAACAGCAGAATTAAGGCTCTATGCACTGAAAGCATAGAGCCTTTTCTATTGGATTGATTTATTCAATCACTTAGAGCATTTCTACAGGCTCATGGGTGAAATCACCCTTGCCGTTTTCGTAGAGTTTTTTTACAAAATCAATTGCCCTTTGTCCGGATTCTTCAATCGGAACATTCTGGCTGTAGATATATTTAACCTGGTCTCCGGTCCCAAGCAAAAAGTCAATCTCTGTTCCTGCAATCTGCCCATCGCCAAAGTCCAAAGGCTTAACCTCAACTGTCTCAACTTCTTTCACAATCCCCTCTCCGAAAAGAACTCTCATGAAAAACCTCCTTGAAATAGTTTATAGGTGCATATACATTATTTTACCACTAAAATGCCGTAATTGCGATACTCTTTGGAGAAAGGCGGGTTTTATGGTATTATATCAAGGGGTGATTTCTTAACCCCTTTAAATTCGCACTTTACGGGAGAAACCTTAATGATAAAGCTTAAAAAAACTGCAGTTGTTTTTTCTGCAATTGTATTATCCTTGTCACTTTTAGCGGGCTGTGCCTCCAAGGATAAGGCAAGTGTAGAAGAGACAGCCACCGGATTCCTTGCGGCAGTAGCATCGGATTCCACAGAGGATATAAACAAATATGCAACAATGGAGGTTGCAGGCGGAGATTTTGTTCAACTATTCGATGCTGCTTCAATGTCTGATGCATTTGTGGCAGGTTTTGATCAGTCAGAACTTACAGATGATACGAAGAAAGAGGTCAACAATTTCTGTGCTCTTTTTGCGGATATGATAAAAGAGTATTCCATATCAAAGGTTGAAATTGGAAAGGATGGCACAGCGACAGCAATTGCCACTATTAAGACCAAATTCCCCGTGAATATAATCAACAACGAAACGGCCAAGCAGAAGATTAGTGAAGCCACAGAGGCCTATAATACAAACAATGCGGAAGAAATCGCAGCACTCAAAGAGCAGGGCGAAGACATCGCTAAGGCAAAGATCTACGATGACATGATACGCATTATACTGGAGATCTACGAGGACGAGATTGCAAATTCATCAGGCGAGACTTATGCAATAGCGCTTACATTGCAGAAGAACGAAGAAACCGGCACCTGGTCCGTAACTGACGTTCAGGACTATGACAGCTCCGGTGCAGGGGAGTAAATAAAAAAGGAAATCCGGCAGGATTTCCTTTTTTGATGTTATTAACAATTTACTTCTTATCGCTCTGCATGTCTTTAAGCTTGTTAGCCTGCTGGAAGATATCACCCAAAATACCCTTGAAGGATTCGAATTTGGCAACTGCGCTTTCGGATGCCGATACACCTTCGTTTGAAAGGGAAGCAACTTCCTGGCTGGTAGCGGAAAGATTTGAGATACTGTCGTTGATCTCTGTGGTTGAGGCTGCGATGGATTTCATGCCTTCGCCAATCTCAGAGAAGCGGGAGAGCATCTCTGATACATTTTCGTTGATGCTGTTAAAGTTCTCGCCAACGGATTCGATCATTTCGTTCTGTTCTGATACAGAAGCGACAGTGTCATCTATGCTGGCCATGGCCTTCTGAACGTCTTCGTTAAGCTCGTTAATGATGTTTGTGATCTCGGTGGAAGCGGTGTTGGTTTCTGCTGCGAGCTCTCGTACATCGTTAGCAACAACAGCAAATCCTTTTCCGGCTTCACCGGCTCTTGCAGCCTCGATACTTGCGTTAAGAGCAAGGAGGTTAGTCTGTTTTGCAATCGACATGATGGAGCTGACAATCTTGGTAACTTCTTCAACCTTATTTATAACGGCCTGAGTTGCTTCAACTGTAACCTGGCTGGTTCTTGAAACATCCTGGGATTTCTCCTTAAGTTCTCCGATGACCTTAACACCTTCGCGAACTGCATCCTGAGCACTCTCGGAAGCCTTTGTCATATCTTTTCTATGCTGCTCTGTTGTAGTGGTTTCTTCCTGAATCTGCTGAACTCGCTGAGCCTGAGTTGTTATGGCCTGGGCTGTGGATTCCATGCTGCTGGCGATATCCTGCATGCCTGAATGCTGGCTGTCTATGATCTGCTGAAGATCCTGCATATCCTGCTGGGAATCATTGAAGAGATCAGTAATGGTATTTGCAATCTCAGCCATCTGATTGCCGGTATTCATGGTAACTTCTGCATTTTGCATAATTGTATCATTGTTTTCTTCGTTGAACTTTGTAAGAAGAGTAACGGTTGCAAGTGTGGCAATGAAGGCAAGTGCCAAAGTTATAAATGCAGGAACGTGAACCATATCAAGAGAGCCTGTGGTTAAGAAGGCTTTAATACAGGTTATAGTGAAAGACAGGACTATTGCCATGATTCCGGCCCTACATAGTTTAACATTCAGGTAAATTATACTGCAGATAAGAATCGGAAGTCCAAAAGCAAAATATACGATGTTGTCCTCTGCAATTAAAAGAACAAAATAGAAGACAGTTGCGCCACTCATTATAAGCAGGGATCCAAGTTTTATAGTGGAGAATTTGAAATTACCACAGGCAGCCATTGCAACACCTATTACCACTGAGATAAGTATTGCAACTTTTCCTCCGGAAATTCCTTCTCTCATAATGTTATAAAGTGTTATGAAAGCACCACATAAGAAGATGACTATACATACATTAAAACTGTTGCTATTGGCTCGGCGATACTGATCAGCATTCATGGATTATCTTCCTTTCTGAAACCTTAGTTTATAACATAATAATTTTAACATGGGTAAAGTGAATTAATAAACACTTTTACGCATTCTAATGTTATTAAATAATGATAAATTAAATTATACTTAATTTATTATTGAATAATTAATTTATTATTGAATAATTATTCAAAAACCGACAGTTGCCACATTTTGTTATTAAAAATTCACTTATATTTATATTTTTTTTAGAATAATTTGTAACGCAATCATGTACAATTACTTTAGACATTTTCTGACGATATTATGTTTAGATTTAATTGTCAAAAAATTCTGAAAAGGAGCGTATACAGATGAAAAAACTAAGCCTAAGAGCAAAAATGTTATTGTGCATTCTTCCCGTTATGGCAGCTGCAATGATCATTTTAACAACCATAGCGGCAAGTTCCAGTCGTGAAGCAATCAGGAATGCCACAACGACAGAGATGCAGCAGACCCTGCAGGCAAATGTTAACAGTGTGGATGGAAAATTGGAGATCATCAGAACCACCTGCGTTAATATTGCAGAGATGGTTTCAACCTCATATAAGTTTGTCCAGATGGACAACTACAAGGGGACTATCTCAAAAATCATAAATGAGAATGAATCAATTCTTGGATCGGGACTTTGGTTTGAGCCAAATGTTTTTGATGCCAATGAAAAGTACATTGGACCGTATTGGTATAAGGATGGCGGAAATATAGTAGAGACCTGGGATTATAGTAACGCTGAATACGATTACTTTAATCAGGAATATTATACCAATGCCAAGGCTCTTCCTCAGGGTGGAGCAATTATAACAGATCCATACTACGATCCTACAACCGGAATGATCATGTCCAGTTGCTCTGCTCCAATCTATGACGGAAATACATATGTTGGCTGCGTAACAGTAGATATGGAGCTGTCCAATATCTCCGACATGGTATCCTCAATTCAGGTTGGAAAAACCGGTAAGGCTATTCTTACTTCAGGAAGCGGTGTTTATATCCATACAGAAGATATTGAAAAGGTCAATAACGGAGATAACATTCTTGATGAGTCAAATGCAGGTCTTGTTAACACAGCAAAGAATATGCTTGCTTTGGAATCCGGAATAGGAATGGGCGGTTACGAAGATGATAACGGAAACGGAATCGTTCTTACATTCACTACAATTCCTAAGGTAAACTGGAAGATGGCAATTCGAATGAATGAGGATGAGATGGATGAGACTGTTAACAACCTTCTCAAACTTCTCATTACAATCTGCGTTGTCTCACTTATCATAGGTGCTGTGATCATCTGGATATTCGTATTGAGTATCAGTAAGAGTATCAATAACGTTAAGCAGTTCGCATCTGTTCTTGCCAGCGGAGACTTTACAGTTGATAAGATCAAAAATAAGAGAGGCGACGAGCTTGGCCAGATGAGTGAATCCTTAAATGATATGTTTGAGAATAACAAAGACGTTATTACCAAGATATCAGACGGATCCATAAAGGTAAGCGAAACCTCCAACGGCCTTGCAAATATGGCATCTGAACTGTCTAATCAGTTTACTTCAATTCAGGGCAATATTTCAGGCGTTAATGATGCGATGATGTCTTCAGGAGCTGCAACCGAGCAGGTAAATGCTTCCGTTGAAGAAGTTAATGCATCCGTTCATCAGTTGGCTGCCGAGACAGAAAAGACCAGCGCTGAGGCTACAGATATCAAGTCCAGAGCAAGAGATATTGAGAAAGAAAGTAAGTCAGCCTATGACTATGCTATCAATATTGCAGAACAGAGAGAAGCAGATCTTATCGAGGCCAATGAAAAGGCTAAGGTTGTTGATCAGATCGGAACTCTGGCTGATACAATCGCAGAGATTGCAGATCAGATCAATCTTCTTTCACTTAATGCTTCCATCGAGGCTGCGAGAGCAGGAGATGCAGGTAAGGGCTTTGCAGTAGTTGCTTCCGAGATCAACAAGCTGGCCAGCAGCACATCTGAAGCTGTTGAACAGATCAGAGAGACCATTGATGGCGTACAGGAGGCATTTGGTACACTTTCAAGTTCTTCAGGAGAGCTGCTTTCCTTCATCAAAGAAACTGTTACACCTGACTATGATAAGTTCGTTACTGTTGCAAAACAGTACGGTGATGATGCCGGATCCTTCGGAGATTCCTCAGAGAATATTGCTCAGATGGTTGAGAACATAAGAGCATCCATGGAAGAGGTTAGTAAGGCTATCCAGAACATTGCTGAATCTACTCAGGATACAGCAGATCTCAGCAGCCGTGTAAATGATTCCGTAATGGTTGCTGCAGACGTAGTATCCAACGTAAATGAGATGACAAATAAACAGGAAGCTGTTGCAGGAACTCTCGAAGAAATCGTTGGAAGATTCAAACTTAAATAAAAATTCAAAAAATCCAGTAAAAAAGGCGTCGGAAAAGTACCCCGACGTCTTTTTTTTGCGTATTTGCTGTGCTATCATAGATAGTGGATATAATTTTCTTTAATTTTCTAAATTTCTTATATTTATACAAGGGGGATAAGCCTATGGCTCATAGTGAGATGTTAGCCATGATCCTTGCCGGAGGTAGGGGAAGCCGACTTAAGGACCTTACCACGAAGGTCGCAAAGCCGGCAGTATATTATGGCGGCAAGTATCGAATCATTGATTTTCCATTAAGTAATTGTGCAAACAGCGGAATAGACACAGTCGGAGTACTGACTCAGTACGAATCGGTTCTTCTTAACAGTTATGTCGCTCAGGATGGTCGTTGGGGTCTGGACTCCAAGGATAGCGGTGTTTATGTTCTTACACCAAGAGAGAAGGCCGATGAAGGCCTTGACGTATATCGCGGAACTGCTGATGCAATCTCGCAGAATATTGATTTCATCGATAATTACAATCCTGAATATCTTTTGATTCTTTCAGGTGATCATATCTACAAGATGAATTATGCTGCTATGCTTGCATACCACAAGAAGATGGGGGCAGATGCAACAATAGCGGTTCGTCCTGTTCCCATGAAGGAAGCCAGCCGTTTTGGTATCATGAACACCGATGGGAACGGCAAGATTGTTGAATTTGAAGAAAAGCCACCAAAGCCAAAGTCAAACCTTGCTTCCATGGGTATCTATATCTTTAGCTGGAAGCTTATGAGAAAGATGCTGGTTGAGGATATGAATAATCCCGACTCAGATCATGACTTTGGAAAAGATATTATTCCAAGGATGCTGGGTGAGAACAAGAAGCTCTTTGCCTATGAGTTTAAGGGATACTGGAAGGATGTTGGAACCATTGATTCCCTTTGGGAAGCAAACATGGATCTTCTCGGAGCAAAGAATGAGCTCAACTTAAATGACTCATCCTGGCTCATTTACACAGAGGATGTTTCCACACTTCCTCAGTACATCGGCAAGAATGCCAAGATAAAGAAGGCCTATATTACTCAGGGCGTTCGTGTAGAAGGCTCTGTTACCAATTCAGTTCTTTTCACGGGAGCAGTTGTTGAGCCCGGAGCAAGAGTAGTGGATTCTGTTCTTATGCCCGGAGTTGTAGTGGAAGAGGGGGCTTCTGTTACAAGGGCTCTGGTGGCAGAGGATGTCCGCATTGGCAAAAAGGCAAAAGTAGGCAGTAAGACCAGTGAAGAGATCACTCTTGTTGCCAAGAATGTGAAGGGAGGTACAAAATAATGTCAGCATTTAGAGCATTCGGAATAGTATCCTCCGCAGACAACAGCATTCATGTAGAGGGTCTTCATGATTATCGTCCTATCGGTGCTTTTTCATTCCTCGGAAGATTCAGGGTAATTGATTTCCCTCTCTCCAATATGAGTAATTCCGGAATGGACAGGATTCAGGTTTATCTTCGTACCCGTCCAAGATCAATAGCAGAGCATATCGGTTCCGGAAGACATTACAACATCAACTCCAAGCGTGGTAAGATCCAGATGCTTTTCTCTGAGGATACCAGCGCTCATAATATCTATAACAATGATATCGCTGCTTACATGCAGAACATTGATATCATCGAGAGAATGCATCAGGAGTATGTAATCATCGCTCCGAGTTACATGGTTTATAAGCAGGATTACTGCCAGCTACTTGAAACACATATTCAGTCAGGAGCTGAGGTTACACTGCTTTATCACAAGGTTGACAATGCTAAGGACTATTATCAGAACTGCCGCATTGTTACAGTTAACAGACAGAAAGGTATCACTTCTCTTGAAAGAAACCTTGGAACTGCAAAAGAGAAGAATATTTTCATGGATACCTATTGCATGAGCAAAGAGGTATTTGTAAACCTTGTTAAGACTGCACATGAGCTCTCATCCGTATATTCATTTGCGGATATAGTTGCTTATAAGTGCAAGGATATGGACATCAGAGGCTACCAGCACAAGGGATATTTTGCATCACTTCTTAGCCTCTCAGATTATTACAGAGCTTCTCTGGAGCTTCTTGATTATGAGATGGCAAGCGGACTGTTTAGCAAGACTTGGCCTATCTACACAAGGACAACAGACTCCTGTCCTACACAGTATTTTGAGTCTGCAAAGGTGGAAAATTCCTTTATTTCAAACGGCTGTCAGATAGAGGGAACCGTACAGGATTCCATCGTTGGCCGTGGTGTTACCATCAAGAAAGGCGCTACTATCAAGAATTCCATCGTCATGGCTCACTGTGTGATCGAAGAAGGGGTACATATTGAGAATGCAATTGTGGATAAATGGGCTCATATCATCCATGCCAAGGATATCAAGGGCACGGCTGAACAGCCTCAATACATTAAGAGACGAGATGTTCTCTGATAACAGAAAAAAGTCGAAACCGCAGGGATTTCCCCTGCGGTTTTTTGTGCGTGAATTAACGCAATTTAATAAAAATATTATATTTTTAGGTATGGGTTTTTGTTACAATATAATTAAGTCGAAGTTTGTCTTTGACGCAGGGAAAGGAGAAATTTATGTTAGCAACATTAATTCCTTTATTCGATGATAATATGCTTGTGTGCGCATACTCTGTTTTTGCCCGTAAAGAAAACCACTTTTTGAATCCCAACTATGAAGGTGGAGCTAGATATGACGGGGCAGGAACGGTGCATGAGCTGGAAGTTGTCAGCAGTATGGGTGTTGCAACATTGTCCGGAGGAAAAGAAGTATTTGTTCCGGTAAACCAGTTCTCCATTTTTGCAGAGATATCACTTCAATGTACGGTTCCGGCTAATAAGGTAGTGCTTCTTATGGACAACACCATTGTCCCCAACGAGCAGTATATCAAAAGAGTCAGAGAACTGAAGGAACAGGGCTATAAACTGGCCATCAGAAAGCTTCCTATAAGTGAATTTGAAAACTACAGGGATATTCTTGCAAGATGCGATTATATCCTTCTTAACCACACTAAGATAGACATAAATAAAGCGAAGATCTATTTCCACAAGGTCTATCCGGATATTAAGCTTTGCGCCGTAAATGTTGATACTCAGGAACAGTATATGAGGCTTAAGGAGGATGGAGGCTACGACCTTTACGAAGGTGGATTCTTCAGAATGCCAGTAAAGGAATCCGAAACCGAAGTCAGTCCTTTGAAGGTTAATTATATTGAACTTTTAAATGTTGTTAATGCCCCTGATTTTGATCTTCAATCAGCTGCTGATGTAATCGGTAAGGACCCGGCTCTTGTCATTTCTCTTTTGGAAATGGTAAATAGAATGGCCCTCAATTCCGAGATCACGTCCATTCGTCATGCTGCGGCAATGCTGGGACAAAAAGAGCTGAAGAGATGGATCAATACAGCTGTAACAAAAGAGCTCTGCTCTGATAAGCCAAGTGAGATTACAAGGCTTGTTATGATTAGAGCGAAATTTGCGGAGAACTTGGCCGGATGCTTTGAGATGAGCATGATGGCTCAGGAACTGTTCATCATGGGACTGTTTTCAGCTTTGGATATTATGCTGGAAAAGACAATGGAAGAGGCATTAGCGATGGTTCAGGTTTCCTCACATGTAAAAGAAGCGCTCCTTGAAAATAAGGGCGACTTTGCAAAGGTACTGAACTTTATAAAACATTATGAAGATGCAGACTGGACAGAGGTTTCAAGGCAGCTGGTCCTGGATGAGATCGATATGGACAAGGTTTATGAAGCATATCTGAATGCCCTTAAGTGGTACCGTGATCTTATTCCTCAGAAGTAAGCTGCCTAAATGCTGCTTTTTTAGCGGCGCCCAAGAGGTTGATTTATGCTTGATCTGGCAGGCGTTGGCAGCATTACCTTTAATCTTGCTGCCATCATAATAAGCATCACTTGCGTATTTTATACCCTGATCATGAATAACAGGCACCGTGTTCGTGGCCGTTTATTTGTTGCGCTTTGTTCGATAGTCGCTCTGGATGCTCTCACCGGAATTTTTGGAGAGCTTATTGGGGCGACTTCTTTTTCTTATGAAACAAAACTTATAATTATACATATAAATCAGTTTATATACTTCTTGACTCACTTTGCCATTGCGCCTATGTTTGCCCATTACATCATTCTGGTATGCAATGTGCAGTTTCGTTTTTCAAAGTTTTCGAAGATCATCGTCAGCATCCCCTTTAGCATAATGGAGCTGATGGTACTCATGATTCCCATCTGGAATCTGGTCTACAAAATAGATGAAAATCTTTATTTTCATAGAAAGGGCGGCGTTTACTTTGCCTACATCGTAAGTGCTTTTTATATATTGTTTGCCATCGTGACTCTTTTCCTATATTGGAATGCCCTGAACAATGTAAAGAGAGTTGCCATCATCTATTTCTTTATCCTTGTTTCCTTTGGAACCCTTTTGCAGATGGCCTTTATAGAAATTCGAAGTGAGCTGATGGCAGAGGCCATTGGTTTCATGGGCCTTATGATGATGCTTGAAAATGATGATGACCGTATCGATGTATCAACCAAGGCCTATAACCGAAATGCCTTTACCCTTGATACGAAGACCTACTTTAAATATGACAGGGACTTTTACTCAATCTGCATAAGAATTAAAAATGGCGATGTTTACAGAAAGATCGCAGGTTACGAGGAATTTGAAAAGCTTCTTGGAAACGTCGTTACTTTTCTTGACAGTATTGATAAAAAGAACGATGTATACCGCGTAGGAATCGACACCTTTATTTTGCTGTGTCCTGAAATAGACAGTAATCTGGCGGATTATTACGCATCAAAGATAAAGGACAGATTTTCGGAAGGTTGGGATCATAATGGAAACATCGTTAATCTCAAAACCATAATTCTGGAGGCGGCTTCTCCAAAGCAGTTTGCCAGTGTAGAATATCTGTTTCTTTTGTCTGATTCTGCAATCGATATTGAGACAGACAGGGTTTTGTCATGCCATGATCTGGACTTTATTTTAAGGCGGGCAGATGTTGAAAAAGCGGTAAAAAGAGGTATCGAAGAGGACAATTTCAGAGTTTATTACAACCCCATATATACCAGAGCCGAGCATACACTTTGTGCTGCTGAAGCCTATTTAATGCTGTTTGACAATGAACTTGGAACCATTGCGCCGGATGAGTTTTTGCCTGTTGCAGAGCAGACCGGAC
>JAEEGL015029557.1_pt1 | contig 36181 bp, 30 predicted proteins | sample 9134231 | NCBI WGS metagenome assembly JAEEGL01 (sample SAMN16246548, study PRJNA631951) | gut metagenome | biome: gut microbiome; feature: rumen; material: fiber-attached | host: Bos | place: Iran: Karaj | collected 2018-10
CATTAATCATAGAAACATGGATTAATCCTGTGTAATTACCACTTTTTATAAATGCTCCATAAGGTTTAATAGAAGTAACCTCTACTTTTACTATTTCATTAACCTTCATAAAGCCCGTCCTTGGAAGTATTATAACATAAATTTCTTTTTATTGAATATTTATTTAAAAAAATGTATAATTTATTTACGGAGGTCTTTATGGAAATAATTGATCATATTAAATATATAATAGAAAAGATAAGACCATATATGATAGGAGACGGCGGAGACGTAGAGTTCGTCAAATATGAGGATGGTATTGTATATATAAAAATATCCGGTACTTGTGCAAACTGTGCATTAGCAGACGGAGAAATAACTGATACTGTGGAAACTATTCTTACATCAGAAATACCTGAAGTAATAGCGGTCGAAGTAATAAAAGAAAACACTAACAATAGTTAGTGTTTTTTCTTTTAAATTAAATAATATTATTTTTTTGCTTTAGATTCTATAGTACCAGTTAATGGATCAAATCCTTTAACTGTTTCTTCATATGTTCCTCTTTCTATAGCTTTTTTAACTGCTTCAATTAAGCGTTTTCTTCTTTTTTCAACAATCGCTTTACTAATTGGATTTAACTTTTCAGTATCTAATTTTTTACCCATTTTAGAATCTAATTCTTCTTCAACTTTTGATGTATCAAATTCAGAATCAAATATGTCATATACACCAGAATAGCAGGCGTTTACACCGCTTTTATATCCTTCATGAACATAACATACTTCGCCATCATCAAAAATATAAAGTTTTGCTTTTTCTGTAGGAGTGGTATCATAAGTTTCACCATATCCACCAATATCACTATCATCAATTTCAGGCATCCTAATAAATGGAATTACTATACCATTTTCACAACTATGCCCGCTATTAACATTTAATCCTTTTAATTCTTCAATTAAGGATTCTCTACTAAGTTGATAGTCTGTTCCTCCCCAACTCTCTAGTATTTTTTCATACCAATCGTCGTAAGTAGCTGTTTTCATTTTTGATTCTGGCATGTTTACAATAGTAGCTTTTACTTCCATAATATACTCCTTTACTCTTTTATTTTAACATTCAAGTCAACACAATGTATATAGATATGTAAACTATATTTACAAAAAAGAAGCCTATTTGGCTTCTTCTATTGCTCTTGTTTCTCTTATGATAATAACTTTAATAGTTCCTGGATATTGAAGTTTTTCTTCAATTTCATCTTTAATAGTTCTAGCAAGTGTAACCGAACCAAGTTCATCAATCTTTTCAGGTTTAACTACTACTCTAAGTTCTCTACCTGCTTGAACAGCATAAGTTTTATCAATTCCTTCATGAGAGTTAGCTATTTCTTCTAATTGTTCTAATCTCTTAATGTAGTTTTCAAGTGAATCATTTCTAGCACCAGGTCTACTTGAACTAATAGAGTCTGCTATTTGAACTAAAGCAGATATTATACTAGTTTGAGGGCAATCGCCATGGTGAGACATAATAGCATTTAATACTACTGGATCTTCTTTATATTTCTTAGCTAAATCAGCACCTATATCAACGTGTGATCCTTCTACTTCAAAGTCTATTGCTTTACCAATATCATGAAGTAATCCTGCTCTTTTAGCAAGTGTAACATTTTCACCAATTTCACCAGCCATAATACCACATAGGTTAGCTACTTCAATTGAATGTTGTAATACATTTTGACCATAACTTGTTCTATAGTTAAGTTTACCTACAGTATAAACAAGTTCTGGATCCATAGTACCAAGTTTTAACTTGAATAAAGCTTCTTCACCTTTTTCTCTAATCTTAGTTTTGAAGTCTTCACAAGTCTTATCATAAAGTTCTTCTATTCTTCCTGGATGGATTCTTCCATCTTTAATTAAAGCTTCTATTGTTACTTTAGCTATTTCTCTTCTAAGAGGATCAAATGATGAAATAACAATAGCTTCTGGAGTATCATCAATAATTAAATCTACACCAGTAACAGCTTCAATTGTTCTAATATTTCTACCTTCTCTACCAATTAATCTACCTTTCATTTCATCATTAGGTAAAGTAATTACTGATACAGTAGCTTCGTTAGTTACATCTGATGAAAACTTTTGCATAGTAGATACTAATAAATCTTTAGCTTTTCTATCAACATCTAATTTTGCTTTGTTTTCTTCTTCTTTAATATAACTAGCTATTTCTTTAGACATAGTTTCTTTAACTTTGTCCATAATCATTTTTTTAGCATCTGATTTAGAAAGTCCAGATACTTCTTCTAATCTTTGAAGTTCTTCTTTAACTATTTCATTTGCTTTATCTTCCAATTTTTGAATTTCTTTTTGTCTTTGAATTAAACTATTTTCTTTGTCTGATAACATTTTTTCACGGTCTTGAAGTAATTGATCTCTTCTTTCAATACCATTTTCTCTTTGCTGTAATCTATCTTCTATTTCTTTTGCTTCTTCTTTTTTATCTTTTAGTTCTTGTTCAAATTCTTGTTTCATTCTATGTTGTTCTTCTTTAAGTTCAAGAACTGCATCCCTTTTATATTTTTCAGCTTCTTTTTTAGCCTTATCAATTAATTTATCAGATTTTTTATTATTAATTCTTGAGATTATAAAGCATACTATTGCTGTTATAACTGCTCCTATAAGTAACCCAATAATGGAAGAAATAATAAATTCCTTATCCATTTTTATCTCCTTATATATAAACATAAAATTGTCTATACATTTATAGTATAAAATTATTTTTAAAGAATGTCAATGTAATAAAAAATAAGCTAAATATTAGCTTATTTTCTTGGCTTTAAATCATGATTAACTCTAATTTTATTCTCAAGTTCATCTCTTAATTTAGTGTTTTCTTTTAATACTGCTTTAACTGATTCTCTTCCTTGCCCTAGTTTTTCACCGTTATAAGAATACCATGATCCACTCTTTTCTAAGATACCATCTTCTGTAGCAATATCTATTATTTCTCCTTCTTTACTAACACCAGTTCCATACATTATTTCAATATTTGCTGATTTAAATGGAGGAGCTACCTTGTTTTTAACTATTTTAACTTTTGTATAGTTACCAACTATATTTTCACCCATCTTAATGGCTTCTGCTTTTCTAACATCCATTCTGATAGTTGAATAGAATTTTAATGCTCTACCACCAGTAGTAGTTTCAGGATTACCAAACATTACTCCAACTTTTTCTCTTAATTGATTAATAAATATAGCAATAGTATTAGTTTTATTAATAGTTCCAGCTAACTTTCTAAGTGCTTGAGACATAAGTCTTGCTTGAAGACCTACATGAGAATCTCCCATTTCGCCTTCTATTTCTGCTTGTGGAACTAAAGCTGCTACTGAGTCAATTACAATTATATTAATAGCAGAACTTCTAACTAATGCATCACAAATTTCTAATGCTTGTTCACCAGTATCTGGTTGAGACAATAATAGTTCATCTATATTAACCCCTAAATTTTTAGCATATACAGGATCTAATGCATGTTCTGCATCTATAAATGCCGCTCTACCACCTAGTTTTTGTACTTCTGCAATTGCATGAAGTGCAAATGTAGTTTTACCAGACGATTCTGGTCCAAATATTTCTATTATTCTTCCTTTTGGATATCCTCCAACTCCTAAGGCAATATCTAGTGCAAGTGATCCACTTGATACTGCATCTATTTCCATCTTAGCGTCTCCACCAAGTCTCATAATTGATCCCTTACCGAATTGTTTTTCAATATCAGCCATTACTTGACTTAATATTTGTTCTTGATCTTTATTTATATCTTTTGCCATTCATATCCTCCTATAACTGAATACAATAACATTATAATATGCAATAAAATATAAGTCAATAGTTTTTCAAACATTTGTTTGTTATTTTGTAAATATATCTAAAATCCTTATTTTATATAACAAAAAAAGAATTTTTGTTAAAAAATTCTTTTAAAAATCATTATCTAGTAATAAATTTTTTTGCTCCTAAAACATATTCTATTCCAGATATTACACATAATATTGTAGCAGTTATAATTAAGAAATCTGCTATTGGTAAATTCCATAAACTAAATGGTAAATTACCAACTAATGTTAATGAAATACCTATCATTAAAAATGCTGTTTTATACTTACCTAATTTACCAGCAGGTAATACTTCACCTTGTTCAGTTAAAAGCATTCTAACTCCATCTACTACTATATCTCTAGATATTATAATAACTGGAATAATAGTAGCTATATACCCTTCTCCAGCTAAAATAACTAGTAAACTATTAACTAATATTTTATCTGCTATTGGATCCATTAATTTTCCAAAATTAGATACAAGGTTATATTTTCTTGCTATATGACCATCTAAGAAGTCAGTTATACTTGCTACGATAAATAAAACTGCACATATAACTAGTTTTACATCTAGGATAGCTACTCCATTAATAAGATATCTTGGGAAAGCATATCCTATCATATCATATGGAAATAAAAATACTGTTATTACAATTATTGAAACTATTAATCTAAATATAGTTAATCTATTAGGTAATTGTGGATTTGGTTTTTTCATAAGTTAGTCCTTTCTATATATCCATAACTAAAATTCGAATTAGATCTACTGTCTACTATTAAGTTAATAACGAATATAGCAGCACATAAGAATAATATTGCAAGTAACCCAATAACTATATATTTAACATAATTTTTTCTATTAGTTTCTGTATTAGTATATGGAGAAGCTATTTTACCACTTTCCATCTTTTCTATTTTTTTACTTGCTTTTGCTATTTCATTTAATGGAATCTTAGATGTAGATTCAAATACAAAATCATTAAATTCATCTATTATTTCTTCAGTTTCTAATCCTAGATATTTAGCATAATCAACTATTATAGTTTTAAGTAAGAATTTATCTTTAAAATCTTTAAAATCTCCTTCTTCAATTGCTTTTAATTGAGAGGCTTTATAATCAATATCAGATGCTGCTTCTTCTAAAGAAACACCCATACTTTCCCTTTTTTCTTTTAATTCTTCTCCTATTTCCTTCATATAATCTCCTTATAAATAAATAATTCTAATAAGCCATGTTTTGTACCATTACTGGTGGTAAACATTTATCTATGATTTCTCATCCACTATTAAATTCAATTCTTCTTTAGTGGTTCCTCTACCAAATTTGAGTTTCTCGCTTGTGGGGTTTACCTCGTTTCATTCTATATTTTTCAATATAGATTCGTCACTGTGGCACGTTATAAAAATATATCCATAGAAATCCTTAGGATATATTTTTGCCGTTAGCATAAAGCTACTATAGGTTATTTGTTTCCTATACACAAACACTACTGTCATCGCAGAACAGTGCGAGCATGGACTTTCCTCTACATTACTTTTAAAATGCAGCGTTTACCTAAAAATTATTTAACCCTTTTTATTACTTAATTTATATTATTCTTTTTTATCACCATAAATTATTTTTTCAAGTTGTGATACTCTTCTTAATAAATCAACATTAGATACTTCTTTATCAGTACTTTTTACTATTTCAATACTATCTTTTGCATTTCTTAGTTGATGTTTTAAATTTAGTATTTCATTATTAAGATCTTCAATTTGATTTTCATAAGCTCTTATTTTTCTTTCATAAGTTCTATAATCACTTATTACTATATCTAAGGCTTTATCTACTTCTTGAGGTCTATATCCTCTGGCATCAATTTTAAAATCCCAATTAAGTAATGTATCTGGAGTTAAAACTATTTCGTCGTTTTTCATAAATATCACCATATTAATTATTACATTTTAAGGTTTATTTGTCAATTTACAAACACTTGAAATACTATTTACAACTATTTTAATATGAGATTTTTTATAATAAAACCTATCATTATATTTAAAAATATAGTATAATTATTTAAGGTGAAGTATATGAATTATCCTGATGGTAGAAAACGTGATAATATGACTATATATACTGGTAAAAGAGGTATGTCATTAGAAAGTGATATTAACGATACTAATAAATATTACCTAGATAATGATATAGCAGTTATATATAAGAAACCTACACCTACTAAAGTAATTAAATTAGATGGTAACAGAATTAAAGATGGATTCTATGAAATACCATCTACTACTGATTATAATGGAATATATAAAGGTAAATATATAGATTTTGAAGCTAAAGAAACTAAATCTAAAACTTCATTTTCATTAAATAATATACATGATCATCAAATAAAACATTTAGAAAGAATAATTAATCATGGAGGTATATCTTTTATTATTATTAGATTTACTTCTTTAAATGAAACATATTTATTGATGACTAAAGATTTTATAGATTATATATATAATAATGAAAGAAAATCTATTCCATATGATTATATTAAAGAAAAAGGATATATTATAAAAGAAAAATTAAGACCTAGATTAGATTATCTAGAAGTATTGAATAATTTGGAGGTTTTTAAATGAAAAAAACAAGAAAAAAGAATAGTTCAGGTTTAAAAGATGTAGTTAGTAAATTATCTAGTAAGCCTAAGAAGTTATTTAAAAGAAAAGGTGAAAAGAAACAATTAACTAAACCTGAGAAAAGAAGAAAAAGAAGAAAGATACTAAAAGGATTATTTAATCTATGCTTAGTATGTATGTTATTAGTACTTACATTCTCGATTATATTCTCAATATATATAGTATTGAAAGCACCTGAATTTAATCCTGAAAAACTATATAGAGCAGAATCATCTATTATATATGATAAAGATGGTAATGAAGTTATTAAACTTGGTATAGAAAAGAGAAAGAAAGTTACTTATGATCAATTACCAGAAGTATTAGTTGATGCTATAGTAGCAACAGAAGACTCTAGATATTTCCAACATAATGGATTTGACTTACCAAGATTTACTAAGGCTGCTATTGGACAAGTTGTTGGTAAACTTCTTCATAGAGGTGGTAATGCTGGTGGTGGTTCTACTATCACAATGCAGGTTAATAAAAATAACTATACTACTTCAGAAGTTTCAATAACAAGAAAATTTACTGATATATATATGGCAATCTTTAAGATTGAAAGAAATTACTCTAAAGAAGAAATAATGGAATATTATGTTAATACATCATTCCTAGGAAATGAATCATATGGTGTTGAACAAGCATGTCAAACATATTTTGGTAAATCAGTATCCGATATTGGACTTGCTGAAGCATCTATTATAGCTGGTTTATTCCAAGCTCCTTCTGCATATGATCCATATAGACATCCAGAAGCAACTGAAAGCAGAAGAAATACAGTTTTATATCTTATGAAAATGCATGGATATATAACTCAAGAAGAATATGATATAGTTAAAAATATCCCTATAGAAAATATAGTTATGAAAACTAATCCTATGGTTGAAGATAATGAATATCAATCATATATAGATATAGTTATAGATGAAGTTGAAGAAAAGACTGGTAAGAGTCCTTATACAACAGCTATGAAAATATATACTAACTTAGATACAAGAAAGCAAAGAGATATCCAAGATATTATGGATGGTAAAACATGGACTTGGAAAGATGATAAGATTCAAGCTGGTATTGCAGTAGTAGATGTATCTAATGGTAAATTAATAGCAGTTGGTGGTGGTAGATTTAGAACTGGTGAAAGACAGTTTAACTTTGCAACAATGATTAATAAACAAATAGGATCTACTGCTAAACCATTATTCGATTATGGACCTGCTATTGAATTTAATGGATATTGTGAAAATACACAATTCTTTGATGGACCATATTCATATAATGGTGGTGGTGCATTAAAGAACTGGGATGGAAGATTTGAAGGAACTATGACTTTAAAAGAAGCTCTTGGTAAGTCTAGAAATATACCTGCTGTTAAAGCATTCCATTCTGTAGAAAATACTAAGATTGTAGAATTTGTTACTAGTTTAGGTATAGAACCTGAAATAGCAGATGATGGAACTATCCATGAAGCACATGCTCTTGGAGCATTTAATGGATCTAATCCAGTTACTATGGCTGGAGCTTATGCAGCATTTGCTAATGGTGGATATTTTACTAAACCATATACTGTATCTAAAGTAGAATATATTGATACAGGTAAAACTGTTAGTTTAAAGAGTAAAACTGAAAAAGTAATGCAAGATTCAACTGCATGGCAAATAACAGATTCTCTATTATGGGCTGTTGAAAGTTATGGAAATATTAGTGGTAGAGTTAAAGGTGTTAGATTAGCTGCTAAAACAGGTACTACAAACTTTACTAGTTCAATTAGAAAGAAATATGGATATCCATCTAGTGCCGTAAATGATATGTGGACTGTTGGATTTACTCCAGAGTATTCAGTAGCTATTTGGTATGGTTATGATACTCTAGAGCCAGGATATTATAATACAAATGAAGGTGGTCGTAAGAAGAATGAAATTTTCAGAAGAGTAGTTGATTTAGTATCAGACGATAAATCTGGAAATAAACAATTCAAAGTACCCTCAAGCGTTACAAGAGTAACAATAGAAAAAGAAACAATGCCTGGATTACTCCCAGGAGATAATACACCACAAGATATGAGATCTACTGATTATTGTGCTAAGAATTCATTACCATCAGGAACATCTCATAGATATGATGTACTTCCTAATGTAACTGGTTTAAGTGCATCTGCTACAACAACAAGTGTTACTCTAAAATGGACTGGTGCAGAAGTACCTGAATATTATTCTGATGATAACTTTAAACAATTAAATTCAATATTCTATGCTAAACATGTTGATGAAAAACTTCAAGAAAGAAAAGATCAACTTGGATCATGGGGATATGAAATATTTGAAATTAATAATGAAACTGGAGAAGAAACTTGGTTAGCATTTACTAATAATACTAGTTATACTGCTACTAAGAAATCATTTGATGCTAGTTATGTAGTAAAAACTAGATGGCAAAATGATACTATTACAAGATCTAATGGTGCATCGGTAGATGTTGAAGGTGATGAAAAACCATTATCATTTACTAATACATTTACTTATAATCCTGTAAGATATAGTAAATCTTCTTCTGGATTTGTAGATTCAAGTAATAATGCATTAGCTAATTTAAAAAATGATGTATCTGTAAAAGATAATAAAAATAATGCTATAACAAATCCATCATTAAGTTTATCTTGTTCTATTCCATGTAATAGTGATGGAACACCAAAGAGTAATGAAGATTTAATGACATATACAATAACATATACTTTATCTTATGGTGGTAAAACATATACATTACCTACTAAGAGAACAGTTAATATAGCAGAATAAAAAAAGACTGAAATTATTCAGTCTTTTCTTTTTGTACAATATTTTCTATTTCTTTTACTGTATCCTCTAATACATCATTTATAATTCTATAATCATATCTAGAAGATATCTCTATTTCTTTTTTAGCAGTTTCTAATCTATCTTCTATATTATCTAAGGATACATTACCTCTTTTAATAAGTCTTTCCTTTAATACATCCATAGATGGTGGTAATAAGAATATAGATATAGCTTCCGGATACATTCTTTTAATATTTCCTTCTCCCTCTACTTCTATAATCATTATTACATCTCTACCATTATTTATTTTATCATCTATAGCATTCTTTAAAGTACCATAATAATTATGATTATATATAGTGTATTCTAATAACTCACCATTATTAATTTTATTTTCAAATTCTTCTTTAGTAAGAAAATGATATGTTACATCAGGAATATCACCTTCTCTTATAGGTCTAGATGTACAAGATATAGTTTTATAAGCATCATTTCTTTTTAGATACTCAGATACAACTGTATCTTTACCTATTCCTGATGGACCACTAATTATTATTAATTTACCCTTCATATTAACTCCTATTTATTAGTATTATGATAATAATTAAACTCAGATAATTCAGATGATAATCTATCTAATTCATCGTTATCTTCATAGTTTAATATATCTTCTAATTCAAATATTAACTGATCTATAGATTTAGATTTATACTCTATATCATTTCTATTTAATATATCTATTTGATTCTTAGTTAAATATAATTTATCATTTATTCTTTCTAACTGATTTTGTTCAAAAATATCTTGAACAAGTCTATCTAAATCATTCATTTTCTATCTCCATTAAAGCACTAATTAATCCTAGTTTACCATATTCATATGTCATAGCACCTTGTTGATAAGCAGAATATGGTTCTCTAAGAGGTCCATCACAACTAAGTTCAATAGAAGACCCTTGAGTAAATGAACCAGATGCCATTATTACATCATCATCATAACCTGGCATATAAGAAGGTATTGGAATAACATTAGAATCTATAGGAGATCCTTTTTGAATACCTTGGCAATATTTAATTAATTTATCTCTATCATGGAATATTATATTTTGAACTATGTCTACTCTTTCTTCATTATATTTAGGTTCTACATCATATCCAAAACTATCCATTACTTTAGCAGTTAAAACTGCTGTTTTTAAAGCGTTTCTAACTACTGATGGAGCAAGATATAAACCTTGAAGAATTGCTTTATTATTACCTAAAGTAGGTCCTACTTCTTTACCTTCTCCAGGAAGAGTTAATCTTTCTGCACATAATTTAATTAATTCTTTTTTACCCACAATATAACCACCATTAGGAGCTATTCCAGCACCTAAATTCTTAATTAAAGAACCACATGCTATATCTACTCCTACTTCTGTTACTTCTTTTTTATTAACAAATTCACAATAACAATTATCCACCATAATAATAGTTTCAGGTGATACTTCCTTAATAAGTTTAGTTACTTTTTCTATTTTTTCTATAGATATACTTTTTCTTGTGGAATACCCTTTACTTCTTTGTATTTCTATTACTTTTACTTTGTTATCTTGTAGATAACTTTTTATTTTATCATAATCAAAATCATCATTAATAAGTTCTATTTGATCATATTTAACTCCATAACTAATTAAAGAACTATCATTTTCCTTAATACCTATTACTTCATGTAATGTGTCATATGGAGTACCACTAATACTTAAAAGTAAATCATTAGGTCTAAGTAAAGCAAATAAACATACTGTTAAAGTATGAGAACCTGATATAAACTGTGATCTTACTAAAGCATCTTCTGTTTTAAATACATCAGCATATACTTTTTCAATAGTTTCTCTACCTACATCTCCATATCCATAACCAGTTGTAGAATTAAAACAGTTTTCAGATACATTATTATTCTTAAAAGCATTTAATACTTTATTAGAATTATAAAAACATATATCATCTATTTTATTAAATTCATCAATTAATAATGATTCTTCATTACTAACAATTGTTTCAAAATCAATCATAATCCACCTCTATTATACTTCCTGTTTCTATATTACTATTATTTATATCATATATATAATTAGCTACATATTCAGTAGTTAGTAATTTAGTTTGTCCATATCTATTCATTTCTTCTTTTAGATAATCAGGATTCATTTCTCTAATAGATGATGTATCTATCCATGGAAATAATAAACTAATAAATCTAATATCAGGATAAGATAAACTAAATGTTTTAGCAAATGTATTAATTGCAGCTTTAGAAGCTATATAGTCTACTCCATCTTTAGTAGGAGTCTTAGTACTATCTAAAGAAGACATAAAAATAACATCTTTTTTAATTAATGGTAATAGTTTTCTAGTTAATAAGAAAGTTCCTACAACATTAACCTCTAAAACATCCATAAATTCTTTTTTAGTTTTATCTTCAATAGAATTATCCATACATAAACAAGCTACATTTATTAGAGTATCTATTTGTTCATCTTTAATGCATTCATATAACTCATTTATACTATCTTCATCTTTTAGATTACATTTATATACTTCATAGTTATCTAAATTATCTAAATAATCTATTTCTTTATTATTATAAGTAAGTAATAGTTTATAACCTTCTTCATTATATTTAAAAGCTAAAGCTTTACCAATAGATGAAGAAGCTCCTGTTATTAAAATAGTCATTATACCACTTCCTTCATGCAATGATTATACCATAAAAAAAATACTAATTACTTAGTATTTTTTATATTCCATTTAAAGTTTTCAACTTCTGGAAGATCTGTTCCAAATTCTACTATATGTTTTTTATGCTTTTCAAGCATTAATAAACAATAGTTTCTAAGTTCTTCCTCTTTATCATCATTTGGAACATATCTTAAAGCATCTAATACTAGATGATATCTATCTATTTTATTTAGAACCCTCATATCAAATGGAGTTGTAATAGAACCTTCTTCTAAATATCCATGTACATGGAAGTCATTACATCTTTTATATACTAATTCATGTATTAAATTAGGATATCCATGGAATGCAAATATAACTGGTGTATCCTTAGTAAATATTTCTTCAAATTTAGATTCACTAAGGCCAAATTTATATTTAGGAGATAATTTCATTAAATCTACTACATTAACTACTCTTACTCTTAAGTCTGTATGTTCTTTTAATAATTGATAAGCTGCAAATACTTCTAAAGTAGGAGTGTCTCCTGATGCACATAATATTACATCTGGATTATCATCTGATGCAAATGGTACTATCATGATACCTTCTTCACATAATTTAATAGATAATTCTTTAGAGAACCATTGCATTCTTGGATGTTTAGATGCAACAATAGCATTTATCATATTAGAAGACTCTAATACTTTATGAGTACAATTAATTAATGTATTAGTATCAGGTGGTAAATATATACCAACCATATCAGATTTCTTAGTTACTAAGTGATTTAGAAATCCTGGATCTTGATGAGTAAACCCATTATGATCTTGTTGCCATACATGTGATGTAAGTATAAAGTTTAAAGAAGATATTTCCTTTCTCCAAGGTATTTCAGAGGCCATTTTAAGCCATTTTGCATGTTCAGAAACCATTGAGTCTACTACTCTTATAAAGGACTCATATGAATCTAATAAACCATGTCTACCAGTAAGCAAATAACCCTCTAATAAACCTTCACAAACATGTTCTGATAGATATGAATCAAATACCATTCCATCAGAAGATAAATTCTCATCAGTAGGTAATATCTCACTATTCCATTTTCTATCTGTAGCTTCAAATACATAATTAAGTCTATTAGAATTATTTTCATCTGGTGAAAATAATCTAAAGTTATCTCTATTAAGAATTATTACATCTCTTAAATATCTAGATAATTCTAACATATCTTGTTTAATTAAAGTACCAGGTAAAAAATCATATAAATATTCTTTATTATCAGGTAAATTAAGTCTTTTTATAATACCAGGATTACTATGAATATTCATACCTATTCTTTTATTACCTGTAGGTATTATTTCTTTAATATCATCTTTTAATGAACCATTTTCATTAAATAATTCACTAGGATTATAACTATTAAGCCATATATTTAAACTAATTAAATTACTAGGATTATTTTTATCTATTTGAAGCGGTACTTGATGTGATCTAAATGTGCCTTCTACATGTTTACCATCTACTATTTTTGGTCCTGTCCATCCTTTAGGAGTCCTCATAATAATCATAGGTAACTTATTATTATCACCATTCTTATATTCAAATATTCTTTGGACTACTTTATCCATTAGTTCTGCCATATTATTATGCATTTCTAATGTATCAGAACCCTCTAAATAGAATACTTCATATCCATATCCTTCGAATAATTTAATTAATTCATCATGAGGCATTCTAGATAATATAGTTGGACTATTAATTTTATATCCATTTAAATGAAGTATTGGTAATACTACTCCATCTGTTTTCTTATTAATAAATTTATTTAAGTGCCATGAAGTAGCTAAAGGACCTGTTTCGGCTTCTCCATCTCCTACTACGCATGCACATATCAAATTTGGATTATCAAGAATAGCTCCATAAGCATGAACTAAACTATAACCTAGTTCTCCTCCTTCATGAATTGAACCAGGAACTTCAGGAGATGCATGAGATGAAACTCCTCCTGGGAATGAAAATCTCTTGAAGAACTTTTTCATACCATCTTCATTAAATTGTATTTCAGGATACATCTCAGTATATGATCCTTCTAAAAATGTATTACTAGTAAATACATTACCACCATGACCTGGACCTGCTATATACATAACATCTAAATCATATTTAGTAATAATTCTATTTAAATGAGTATAAATAAAGTTTTGACCAGGAACAGTACCATAATGTCCTACTATTCTTGGTTTAATATCAGATAATTCTAAAGGTCTTTTAAGTAAAGGATTATCTACAAGATATAATTGTCCTACAGATAAATAATTAGCCGCATTAAAATATCTATTAATAATATTAAGTTCTTTATCTGTAAGATATCCCATATTAATCCCTTCCTATTCTAATAATAATTATACTATATATTAATAAAAAAATATAGTTCAATTGAACTATATTTTTATTCTTCATCAAAGAAATCATCAAAGAAATCGTCGTAATCTTCTTTTTCTTCTTTAACCTCTGTTTGACTATTATTATCATCATTTTCTTTAAGATTAAAGTTATCAAAATCAACCATATTACTATGAACAACTTCAGTTGTTTTAGGTCCACCCTCTTCAATATGAGTAGCCTCTTTAGTTTCAACATCAGATGAAATAGGTTTAAATGGTTCAATTTCGATTTTATCTTCAAACTTAGGCATTGGAACAGGATTACTCTCTGCTTGTTTTTCTTTTACTTTCTCTTCTGCCTCTTCTTTTTCAAGGGCAGCTATTTGAGCATCTATCTTCTTAATAATATCATCTAATTCAGATTCAGAAGGTAGATTATTTCCAAATGGATTACCAGGTTGTGGTTGATTATTTAAGAATGGATTATTATTAGCAAATGGATTACCTCCATTACCTCCACCAGGTCCAAAATCTAATTTAGGTCTATTTTCAGCTTTTTTAGCTTGAATAAAATCTTTTAAACTAAATACTGGTATTTGAGACATATCCCTTTGAGGATAAACAACATTTTTTCCAAAGTAATCTGTACCAAAACCAAAGTCAGATTTAAAACCTTGTCTAATTTGTCCTTTAAATGGGAAACATCTTTGTTTAATAAGAATAAATGTTCCAAAAGGTAAAGTTTGTAATTCTGAAACTGTTATTAAAGGTCTTGTTTCTTCTTTCTTATCTTTACCTACTCTTATTAATTTATCACCACATAATTTAGAAATTTCTTCCATGGCTTGCAATTCACCAGTAAGGATAAATATAAGGTTACCACAGTTACCTCTAATAGTTTCTGCTTCTTCTTTACCATATGTTTTATTTATTTGTGCAAAGTTTTGAATGATAAATGTAAATCTAATATGTCTTGAACGAGCGGCTGTAACCATTGTAGTAATATCTTTAAACTTAGGCATATTAGCAAACTCATCAACTATAAAGTTTGTTCTAACAGGAAGTGCACCACCATGTTTATGAGCTACTGTAATTAATGATTCGTAACATTGTTTAATAAAGATAGTAGCTAATGAATGGTATGTTGTTTTTTCATCTTGTATTATTAAGAATACTGCAGTTGGTTTTTCACCAATTGATGCCATATCAAAGTCACTCTTTGAAAGCATTTCAGATAAGTTCTTAGTAACAGCTAAAGTCTTAACTTTTTGTTGTAAAACTGTTAAAACACCTGCTTTAGTATCTTGAGCAGTATTAACTACAGCCCCCATATTTACTGCTATAGGTGATGTTGGATCTTGCATATTAAAATATTCTTGCATATATGTTTTAGGTCCAATTCTTTCTTCACCTTGATTTATCATTAAATTAACTGAGTTAATATTAATAGCTTCTTTTGGAGCATCCTGGAATAATGCAAGTCCTATACCAGTTAAATAGTCTGCAGCAGCATTTTGCCAGAATGGATCATCACCTTGACCATCTACAACTATATTAGTAGCTAAGTCATTTAATAATTCGTTAGCTTTATCAAAATTACCTTCTTTATGATATGCGTATGGTAAATCATATGGATTCCAACAATTACCTTTTTGAGGTTCACGAAAGTTAAGTATAATTATTTGATAACCTAGTTCTCTTAATTTACCAGAATGGTGTTCAAATATTTCACCTTTAGGGTCAGTAATAATCATTGATTCTCTACCCTTCATTAAGTGAACCATAGTAGGATCTACGAATCCAGATGTTTTACCTGAACCAGTAGCACCTATAACTAATGTATGAGATTCACCATTATCTACAAAAGCAGAATCTTTTCCATATACTAGTGGAACACCTCCACCATTTGTTTTAGATACATTATAAGGAACTTCTAAAACTCCTATTTGATTCATAATTTCTTTATCTTTTGCCCATCTTGAATAACCATTAGTTTTCTTTTCATCAGAGTATCCAAATCCTTTTTCTAAATCAAAGAAATATGATGAAGTAGTAGCAAATAAAGCTGCTATTATACCTATCCATACTCCTAAAGTAACTAATATATTATTAGGATAAAAGGCAATTAAAAAATTAATACCTGCAGGTACCCCTTCATCCATTATAGATTTTACATTAGAAATAACAACTGCAATTAAAAAAAGTAAAAAGAATGCAAGTACTGAAAATATAACTACATCTCTTTTTTCCGCAACAAATTTTAATTTCATAATTTCATCTCCGTATAGTCAAGACTATTATATCAAAAAAAAGGTATTTTTTAAATACCTTTTCTTATTATTTAGTCATAGGTCTTGCAAAAAAGTCACCATTATAATTTCTACATGGATTATTAGTTTCTACTTTATCACTTGCAAGTCTACTTAGATTAATAGTTCTAAGTGTTGCATAGTAACTATCTATATATAGTAAATCTGATGCTGAGGTAGCATTTGTATCCTTTTTATAGCCTACTATAGTTACAAAGTGTCTACCAAAATTTGATGAACTAACAGTAACTACAGTAATAACAGGATTACCATCTTGGATTTCTTTTATTACTTTATGAACATAATCTTCTTCAGTTTCAAAACAGAAGTTTTGATGTTCAGCACCCCAACTATCACTACATGATAAATTAGAATCATTACATGAAGAACTAACATTACCTACAGTAACCTTTTTACCAAGTTTAAGACCACAGGCATGTAATTGTGACATACCACCACAACAACCTCCCCAGTCTCCTTTTTTACTACTAGAACTTTGATATACATTATTATCTCTAAGCATTTCAGTAAATCCTTCAACACCACCACTATATGATGTTTTAACAACTACATATTCTCCGCCTACTCTTTGAGAGTTTTCTTCAATAGTAATTACTTCATTATTAGCAGTAGGTTTAGTATCAATAGAAGCACTACTACCTTTATTAATTGGACCATATTGCTTTTCATAATTATATCTATATATTTCATGATACCTATCATCACTAACAAATGCTCCAACAGCTACTTCTTTCTTATTTCCATCTCCAGCTACATCATCAGCTTCTTTTGGATTTGCAGATACTTGTTTACCATCACCAATATACATAACAGCATAACCATCTTCACCACTATCATGGTCAACAACTATATCACCTTTTTGAAGTTTATTTTCAGCATAAGGCATTCTTTCAAATCCATTTTCTTCTAGAACAATTCCCATTGTATTAGTTAAGAATGGTCCTTCTCTATCTGGAATTATTTGTCCTTTTACTAAACTATAATAGATAAATGAAGCATTATCTACATCTGGATTCATTTTTCTATTTTTAGAACTATATCCTATAGAGTCATCATTAGCAATTTCTATTGCTTTATTAACATATAAATTAACTTTTCCACCAGAATACATTGAATCACATAACTCTAATTCACTACCTGGACTAGCACCTGATGAAGTACCTGCAACTGGTCTATCTGGTACATCAAATTTACCACTACTAATACTTCCATTATTAGAAAATTTTACAACAGGAGAAGATTGATCCCAATCTATTCCCCAAGCAGATTTACTAACATTTCCTTTTGAATTATAAGTATCTGTATCTACTTCAAATTCTATAACATCTACTCCATCACCAAAAGCGTGACCCCATTCATATTCAGCATCTCCACCTTTAGTATCCATTATTAATAATGGTATTATTGTTCCGTCTTTTAAAGTAGCATTAACAACATCACCGGCTTCTGCAACAGTTGGAACAACAGCTGCTAAATATCTTTCAACGCCATCTACAACTACATATCCAATACCATTTTTAAATCTTGCACCTTGGCTAACCCATACATCATGAACTTCTTTAGATGGTGAAAGCACATTTGAACCATAATCATGACACTTATAATTATTTGATTCACCACCCGAATAATGCCATCCATCTGATCCAATACAAGTAATAGAATATGCATGTGGATATTGATAAAAATCTTGTGGAACATCATATGTTTTCGCACCAGGATAATCCATTACACCAGCTGATGAACATTTAACTATCATATTTGTAGGATCTACTGCTATACCAGCACCTGTTCTAAATTCTAGGTATAACGAAGGAAGATTTACTCCCTCTGATTCTTCGGCAGTACCTATAGAACCAACTTGTTGGTGGTTAGTAACAGTATCTCCCGTTTTCAGAGTAACACTACTCTTACTCATTCCTTTATATATAACTGAATAATTATATGTACTTCCTCCAACAGCTGCTGAAGTATTGTAATTATATTCAATTTCAATACATCCACCATTACATGTTAATGTATTATCCACAGATGAAGATTTTACGGTACCTCCATCCATTACAGCATATACTGCATCACCTTGTTTATTACCAGTAGATTGTTCATTTAATTCTATACCATTATGAAGTAATCCACTTGATGTATAACCATATGCATTATTATTTAAGAATTCTATGCATTTACCAGAAGATATATCTACAGGTAAACTCATAGCAGAAGCAAGTTTTCTATCTATGGCTCCTAAACATAATTTAGAATATCCTTCAGATTCATCCTCTTCCTCTATATAGAATATCTTTTCAAAATAATACTTAAATTCAAATATTTCATTAATAATTTTATCTATAGAAGATTCTGTTGGATTACCATCAGCATCATAAGATAAATATTCTCTATATTCAGGACTACTAGGTATATATATTTCTTTTAAATATTTCCTATAGTTTTCCTCACTATATTTATATGTATAATATTTTATTTCACAGTGTTCTAGTATACTATCCCAACTTGTATAATCTACACCAGAACTAAATGTAATACTCCTTATGGACATATATCCAAGGAATAAACAATTTATTAATAATTTAACGTCTCTTGCTATATCATCTACATCTCTTGCCATTTTTTCTGAAGTTTCAACAGCTACAAATATAGAAGCTATAGCAGATACAGTAGCAACTATTGGATCAGGTATTATAACCCCTACAGCAGGTAATGTAGCAGCTGTTGCATATCCAAGTGTTGCTGAACCTAAAGTAACTAATATATCTTCTTCTACTCTATCAAACATTTCTTTAACATAGGCATCATCATCTTTAATATACCTATCTATCCAATCACCTAGGTTCATTGTCCTATAATTATAATCATCTTCATCGCCCAGGAATGTACTTGCAAACATGTGATCTGCTAAATTCCTAAGTCTATATACTTTACCAGTAGTATAAGCAAGTCCTGATGCATCATCATATGTTGCATCTGATTCCTCTAATACACTTTCAATTTCAAGTTTAACTATTTTTTCTAATGTTGTTATATATGCTTGTCCATCTTCTGTATTAGTACCTAAATCTACTTGATCAGAACCTTCTCCTCCAACAACAACATCATCTATAATATCACCTATACTATCATAATGTGTTTTATATCCATTTTTCATATCAGGATAGAAAGTAGTTGCTAATAATAAAGTTTCATCAAGATCATCACCATATACTTTATCTAATCTTTCTAACTCTAGATAAAATGCTTCTTTTGAATCAGCAAAAGTATGGTTAATATACAAGTTTTTAAACTTTTCCACAGTATTAGCAGCTTTTCTTGCACCTTCATCAAATCTTTCTATATTTTCAAGTAAAGGAGCAAAAATACTATAAATCATTATTACTAATAATACTACTGGAAGAAGTAAACTAGCTAATGATGAATATATTGTAAATTGGATACTTTTAAGAGCTTGTTCTCCAAGTTTATCAAATACTTTATCAACCTTATCACTACCAATAAGATTATCTAATAAAGATATTATCCCTTTCGCTATATCTGCCCAAACAACACCTTTTTTTGCAAGTTCGTCAATGACTAGTCTTTGTGCTTCAGCACTTGTAGCAGCTTTACCAACGCCTTCTTTCTTGGCTTTGTCTGCTATATTTTTAACATCTTCTGCTCTATCTAACGCATTACCTTTAGGTGCATTATTAGCAGCATTCTTTGCTTTATCTGCTGCATCTTTTGCTTTATCTGCTGCATCTTTTGCTTTATCTGCCGCATCTTTTGCTTTCTCAGCACCTTCTTTAGCTTTTTCGGCTCCCTCTTTTGCCTTTTCAGCCTTGTCTTTAGCATTGTCGGCAGCATTCTTCGCCTTATCAGCACCTTTTTCTACATCAGATTTTGGTTCCTTAGAATTGCTTTTCTCTTTATCATCTGATTTAGTTTCACTGACAGGTTCATTATTATCCTTTGTTGAACCACTTTCTGTAAATGGTTCTTCTGATAATTCTTTTGAAGAATTATCCTCTTTACCAGGTTCTTCAATTTTTTCACCAACATCTTCAGGTTCACTACTACCTGGAGTCCCCTCTGTAGGTTGTTCACTAACTGATTCTTCATTCCCTTGATCATCACCAGAAACAACTTCTTCTTTTGAGGAATCTTCATCTAATTTGTTTTCTAGAGATTCTTCTCCTGGACCATTATCCTCATTAACTTGTTCCTCTGAAGGAGCACTTTCTCCCTCAACAGGTTCCTCATTACTTACAGGTTCATTCTCTCTATTTTGAACCATTTCTTTTTCATCTTCAGGTTCTTGTCTTCCAGAAGGAATTTCCTCTTTATCATCATCTTCAGGGTTCCCATAAATATCACCTTCACCTACTACAGTTCCTTTTGGTCTAGTAGATTCAATTGTTAGTTCCCCTTCAACTTTTATTTCTTCTTCACCATTAAAAGATGGTTCTGACATTGAACCACCGTTTGAACCCGATGAAGATGAATCTTTATTTAAAGCTATTTCAATTGCATCTTTATCATCCAATGTCATCACCACCTTCCATTAGTTATTAATTAATTTTCAAATTATAACCCACCCTTTGAACCAAATGATTCTAGTTCAGCTTGAGTAGCTACTACACTTATTTGTAGTCTCTTACTACCACAAATAAATAATGCTTCACCTTGATTATAGCCTTTAATACTTTCTATTTCGTTTTCGTTAATATCAAGTAATTTAGCTAAATCTTCAGCAGCTTGTTTTCTAAGTCCCATTATTAAATAATAAGACGAGTTATCAAATATTGCTTTACCTTGAGTAATAACTCTTTCATCAGTAAAGTCACTTGGTTGTTGTGTAACAACAACTGTACCAGTATTATATTTTCTTGCTCTTCTTTGAACATTTGCTAAGAAGTCTGCTCCTAAGTTATTATTTTGACCAAGTAACATATGAGCTTCTTCTACGAATAATACTGTATTTATACTTGTATCCAAACATAAACTCCAAGCATGTTTTAATATATTAAAGAATAACGCATTTTTAATATTAGTTTCTGCATTCATTAATTCTCTTATATTAAATACTATAAAGTTTGATTTTGGTTCAATTGTTGTATGTCCATTAAAGAAATATTCAAGTCCACCTGAAACAAGTGGTCTAATTTTCATTTCAAGTCTTTCCATTATAGTTCTTTCAGCTGTTGCTTCACCATAAGCAAGTATTTTACCTCTTACAGTTTCATAAACATCTGAGAATGTTGGGAAATCTTCTTTCTTAAATGTACTGAAATCAGTATTAACATTAACATTAAATCTTTGATATGTTTCCATAACAACTTCATTAAATAAGTTTAATACATCTTCTTCGATAGATGGATCATAATATTTCATGAATGCTTTTAATGTTTGTAATGTATTAGTTAGAATTGAATATCCAATTCCTCTTCCTGTTTCATCATCTATTCCATCGGCTACAACTTCTAGTGGGTTAATCATACCATATTCTCCACCTAAACCTAGGTTAATAAAATCTCCACCATACTGTCTAGCCATATCTTCATATTCACCTTCAGGATCTATAGCTACAATCTTATAACCATTTCTAATATGTGATCTAAGAAGTAATTTAGCAGCAGTAGATTTACCAGATCCAGATGAACCTAACATAATCATATTAGCATTATTTCTATTATGTTCTTTTCTTATTTGATATAAGAATTGGTTGAATAATACTACACCACCAGAGAAATCTATACCAAATAGACATGATAATCCAGGATCTTTGATACTATCAAAGATAAATGGATACATAGCAGCTAATGTTGGAGATGGAATAGGAGTACCTATTCTATCTTCTATATCTTGTTTTTCAAATATTGGTAAACAAGATTTAAATACCTTCTCTTGTTCAAATCTTAATGGAATTGCTCTCATAAGCATACTTTCCATTAAGTTCTTAACTTGAATCTTTTTAGCCTCTAAATCTTCTTTACTATCTGCTACTATCATTATATGTAATTCAAAATTGAATACTTTTGATTGATCTCTTGAAATCATGCTTATGAAATCATTTAATGAATCATAATCATTTCTTAATTTTTCTTGTATAGTAACATCTTTTTCTTTTTGATACTTTTCTTGTAAGTCTACTAGTTGTTTATTAAGCATTTTAGCAAGTACAGAGAAGGCTATAGGAATATGCTTAGCAACTATTCTAACACCAGAAATTCCTGTTGATAAACTTGCTAAATATCCAGGAGTGATTGCACCAGGATATGAAACAACAGTAAGAATAGTAGCATATTTATCACTTACAAAGAAATCACTTGAATTAAATGATAACCCCTTAGGAGCTAATTCTTTTTTTATACTCATTCTGTAATCACACTCCCACTCTTATATGTTACCCCTCCATTTAAGAAATTATCTAAAATGGATCTTAAGTCTTCATTAGAAGTTTGAGTAGCAATTAATCCAGTACCAGCCATATTATTTATAAGACCTCTAACTCTCTTAGTTAGTACTTCACTATTATTATCTTTAACTAAAATATAGTATTCTGTATCAACAACATTATTCATTGAAAACATTTCTGCTTTTTCAATATCATCTACTAATATCTTTCTCCTAGCAGGACTTTGTTCATTTGATAATTGTAGTTCTAGTTGAGAAACATATAAATTAATATCTACTGGTCTATCTGCTACTATTAACCAGAATTCAAAATCTATAAGATTATAGAATTCTTTCAAAGAATTAATAATTCTATTTTGTTCACTTTCTGTCATAATAAATATATTTCTTGGACTAATTTTTATTCCAGAAACTATATTTTTATCATCTAGAAATATCATTCCATTATTAATACTTTTTACTTGTATCCAGTTTTCAGTTAATGAACTATCCTTTGAATTCATCTAGATAACACCATCCTTCCCACTTATAATTTCTTCTTTTATAAAAGAAACTAAAGGTCTCTTTTATTACTATTCTTATATTATGATAATTTGGAACAGGAACTGAAAGTCCACAACATATCAGTCCTGGGGCTAAACATAATAACGCACCTACTAGATTATGAGGTTGAAATATTAGTAAAGCTATTAGTGTAACTATTACACCTGATCCAGATATTATCAAATCAATTGGTAAAAATATATTAAATATTAATTTACCATTATTAACATTTGTCGGTACAATATACATTCTATATCACACTCCCTTTTTAATTTTCTGGTTTGTTTTTATCTATTTTATCATTTGTTGCTTTAGCAGTTTTATTTATATCTTTTAAGTTTTGATTTAATGTTGAAGTATTCTTTCTTTCTTGCTCAGTAGAATTATTAATAGCTTGTGCTATATCGCTAGCTGTAGATCTCATCGCACCACTAACAGTAGTTGCATTTTCGCCAACCGCAGTTTCTACATCTCTTATTGCTTTTTCTACACCACTTAAATCTACATCAGCTTTTACTGAACCACCTTCAATATTTACAGAACCTCCGCCAATATTAACTGGTTCATTATTTGAAGATTGTTCAGAAGTATTTGTAGCACTTGGTGTTTGTGTTACATTTTGAGTTACATTTTGAGTAACTGTTTGAACAACAGGTTCTGAATATGTTCCTCCTAAACCTGGTTGAACCTCAGATGCAACAGTTGAACCTCCTGGTCTACCTTGTACCACTGGAGTTTCAGTAGTAACACCTGCATACCCTGTAGGAACATCTGTATATACTGTAGAACCTCCTGGTCTTCCAGCTGCCTGAGTTGCGGCTTGTGTTGCAGCTTGTGTTGCTGCTTGAGTTGCTGCTTGAGTTGCTGCCTGAGTTGCAGCTTGAGTTGCAGCTTGTGTTGCTTGTTGAGCAGGCTGAGCTGCTTGTTGAGCAGTTTGAGTAGATGCTTGTCCTCCAGATCTATGTCCTTCACGATCACCTGAATAGAAATCATCTCCACCGTATGCATATTTACTTTGAGTTTCTCTTTGATAATTATCTAAAGCATCAGCAGAATCGCCTATAATTTTCATTACTGTCTTAAATCTATCTTTTGCTTCGCCATTTAAAGAATCTTCTATTGTTTTCATATCACTTGATGATTTTTCTAACTTCTGAGATGCAATTGCTTTAGCTTGCTCTAATACAGTAGTATCTGTACTCAATGTTTTAGAACCCGCAATATCAATTCTATTTTGTAGTTCTTCTGCTGTAGAAGCAAGTCCAGCTTTATCTATACCATTAGTTCCAGCTTTATCTGCAATTGCATTAAATCTACTCATGATTTCGGAACTATTTAACTTACCAGAACTTATATCTCTCATCAAGTCAGTAGCAAGACCTTTTTGTTGACCATTAAATGCAGTCATCAATCCTTGAATAGTTGAATTAATGGCTTGTTTATTATCTAATTCCATCTGAGCATCTTTAGCCTTTTTTAATTTATCTGTATGGTCTACCATAGCTTCTCTTTTTTCTCTATCCAAATATCTACCAGCATATCCTCCAATTAAGGAATCGACCATTGCTTTATTATCTTTAGTAAATTTATTACCCTTTGCTGTTAAACTAAAGTTCGCCTTACTATAGTCTGGGTTACCATTTTCATCTACAAACTTTAATTTTCCATTAGTTATTTTTTCTAATTTCTTGTTTATATTCTTTTTATTTAGTTTATCAGCTGTTTCACGGTTTCCTTCTATCTCTGGTTTAAATAATTCTTTATATTTATCACTAGCAGCCTTTTTACCATCTTTACTTCCGCCCTTATATGCTGCTGCAGCTACCTTTCCAAATCTTCCAAATTTAGAGTCAGCAAATCTTTCTCCAAGAGTCTTATCTGAAAATCCCATTTTTCTAGCTAAAGCTTTTCTACCTTCTGTACCAGCATAATTAAGTCCATGAGCTCCTGCTTTAGCAAGGCCACGTGCTCCATTACCTAAATCACTCCATGCTTTTTGAGCCATGTTACCGATACCAGCCATTTCACCAAGTCTTCCTTTAATACCAGAAGGGCCTTTCATTTCTACACCAAATATTTTTCCAATTATATTAGGTAAATCTTTTATTAATCTAAGTAAACCAATTATAACTAAAATTTTAAACCATATAGTAGCACTTTGATTATTAAATATACTATCAGGATCATTTATTAAACTAAATCCTAATACCATAAATGCTATACCTGCTATTCTAAGGAAAACACTTAAGAATTTTTCAACAGTCATCTTAGTCCATTTACTAAGGTATTCAGTTCCACCACCCATATATCCAACGATAATAACTGGTGCAATCATTTCAAGAACACCTAGGTTAACTAACCTTAATGCTGTATCCATACATAATGTAATTATTTGATATAAAATAAATATTGCTACTACTAACATAAAGAATGCTTGAACAGTATATATTGGTTCTCCATTTTCCCATTCAGCACCAATATTTAAACTACCTAAACTTTCAAAATCAGGATCATCTCCTAAAAATGAAAGATATGGTTCATAATCAGCATTTAGTGATAATAATTGATCTGCGTAATTACAATCTGGTGTTTCACCACAAACTAAACTATGAGTTAGTTGAACACCATTTTCATCAATAGGGACTACCATTCCAGTAATAATTGCGGATACCAGAGTATTTCCTGCACCCTCCATACCACTAGATGAATCTGAATCGGAATAACCAAGTATTAATTTTTCAACAAGGCTATTAGTTATTACTTCATATTGAATAATATATACAACACTAAATATACTTGGAATTGCAACTAATAATAATAAACCAATAATTGTTCTTTTTAATACTCCAGTTACACCTTTTTTAGCATCTGTTAATAAATCAGGATTAACGATTGCTTCAATTAGTTTTACAGAAAATGCAAATAGTATTACAACACTAACAATGATATATAAATTGTTTGTTATATTTCTAATAGTTTCGTTAGAAAATAGTTTTGTTGTAGCAAGTCCATAAAAAAGTAACCAACAACCATGAATTGCTCTAAATACTTGAGCTGAAAGCCATAAAAATGCTCTGTTAATTAACTCTCCCATATATCATTCTCCCATCTAAACGTGCTTTTTAATTATACTACACTATCATAAATACAATTATACCATTTGTTAATGTGTTTTTCAATAAAACTAAATAAAAAAACATAATAGTTTTCTATTATGTTTTTAATCTTCTCCAACCACTATACATTTAACAATTGAAGTGCTTCTAATATACTTATTTTTAGATAATGTGTTAACTAAAACATACACTATTATAGGTGTCACAATTAATATAACTAGAGCAATAACTCTTCTTATTAATTTTTCTCTAAATTTACTAATTTTCTTAGGATCACCTGACATTAGTGAACTAACTAAATCAAATGTTATAAACACAATTGTTAATATAGGAGCTGCTAAAATGAATCCTCTATATATAACATGTGCTGCTTTATATTGATGACATTGAAAATCAAAATCTTTAACATCATCACCAGTAACATAGAAGTCAGCAGTTCCGTTATATCCACTATGAGTCATATTTTCACAATAAGTTGTAGTTTTATCTTTCTTTGTAACAGTAACACAATCATTATATAAAGATGCTAAATTACCATTTTCACAAGTAGATAAGTTCCAATCTGTTTCAACAAATCCACATCCTAAAGCAGTTTTAGTCCATACTGTTGTGTTATACATTGGATGACCAAAAGTGCTTGGAAATGTATACTTATAGCATTTTGGTTTAGAAAATGTTCCTAAATTAGGATCTTTACAAGCTTCTATAGCTCTCTTTTTAGAATATCCAAGTTTTAAAAATCTTTCAAAAGTAGGATCTTCAATTGTAGTTACTATTTCTTCAGGTAACTCAGCTATTGCTTCATCATCATCTTGAATATATGCATCAATTATTTCTTTTGAACATAATTCTTTATTAGTAATTAATTTACCTTTAAGTGTAACAATTACTGAATCATTATCCTGCATTTCACCTTTTTTACTTTTTAAATCAATTATATCCATTGTTTTATTAATATTTGGGAAAACAGATATATTAAAATTATCATCATCAGGCATACTTGAAGGTATAACAACTAATTCTCTCTTATCACTATCTTTAGTTTTTGAACTATGTAACATATCACCATCAAAAGATAAATCAGCGTATACATGTCCAAAATATGTAGCATACTCATCGCCGCTATGTCCTCTTACAAAACAAAAATCTGTATCATCATTAAATGAACTATCTAATTCTTTCATTTGTGACATTTGATCCGAAGATAAGAAATCACTATTTTTCTTAGCTTCAATCATAATATTTTGTTCTATAGGTGTTTTCCTTTGTGAAAGGTCTGAATTACCTATAATTACACCTGCTATACAGTCAGCAATGGAAGTTCCACTAGTTGACCATTTATCATATGAAATGTTACTTCCACCACCATTAAAAACACCATTTATATTATTAGTATCATCAGCCTTTGCTCTTTTAAATTGATCTGGTAATAATTTGCAATCTGTTTTTCCAGTTAACGGATATAATCCAGTTTGTCCGTTTTCAAATCCACCACCATGGCATCTAGAATCATAATTACCAGTCGAATGTTCTTTTCCATCACTAGCTACATGAGTATGATATGTATATGTAGGGGTTAAGGAATAATTATAATCTTGTCCATCACCATTACGTAAGAAATAGCAACTATAGGAATAACCATCGCTTGATTTCCACGATGAATCTATATTCTTAATCATTCCCCAACTTATAGCTTTAACATTAGCAAAAGGAATTAGTAACAATAGCATAACTAATATTTTTAATATTTTATTTTTCATCATACCACTTCCTATTCCTTACTCTACTGTATCTTGCTGAGTAGAATCTTGAGGTTCTTCATCTGTTTCAGTTTCAACATGTTTATAAGAATAATTAAATCTATTATTTTTCCAACAAGTAAGCCATGATGCATTAGAAGTAAAACTACTAACAATTGTACTTACTATCCATGGAACTAAGAATATACAAGCAGCTGCTATAAATCTATGAATAATAGGTTTTCTCATTTCTAATATTTTCTTTTCATCATTTGCCATTACTGATTTTAATAAATCAACTGATGACCAAATAATTAACATTATTGGAGCAGCTATTTGAATTATTTTAACAATTAAAGTTGCATAATAAACTACATCTCCAAAACCATAACAGTTTTCAGGTGTTAAGTCTTCTATATTTTCTATATCATCTGCTATTGTACCAGATGTACCACTACCACCACCTGTATATTTTTTATCTAAGCCTAAATCTTCATCTGTTTTACCGTATGTACTTTTCCAAGTATCAACAGTTGTTTCAGCAGGTGTTGTACCAGCACAATATCCAGAATCTTTTTCTTTAGATAATTTACAAGCAAGAGGTTTACATGCTTCTTCTGTCTTACATTTATTCTTCTTTAATTCAGATTTACAACCAGATACTTGAGCATTATACATTGCTACTTGAATATCATATGCATAAAGCATAGCAGCAGTACATACTCTATCTCTCATATAATCATATTCGGCATCTTGTGCTTTTGCTTCATCTTCTTTTTCTCTAGAATTCTTTAAAATAGAGCCACCATTATGTTCTTCACAATAATTTGAATGATCATAATAAGGGGATTTTTCATATAAATCACATAATTTTTGATACATACATATTTCTCTACCATTAGTATCAGCTATTTTAGAACACTCACTAGTAGAATAATTATTTGCTACTGTATTTTCAAATCCACAATACTCTGTTATATATCCATAAGTAGTTGTGTTTTGATAATAACTATATATTCTATATGCTGCATCAGATACATGATCATCAACACTGATATTAGAACTATATCCTAAACTAGTATTACAATGCTTAGATGCATAAACATTACTAATAGGTAAAACTAGTAAACATAATAAAAATAGAAAAATTATTTTTTTCTTCATTAACAAACACCTTCTATCATGTCTTTAATTATAACATTTTATAAAACAAAAAATCAACTTATACAAGTTGATTTTATTATTTATATTATTTCCAAAGACTTCTATTATCAATAGTAATATCTGTTTTCTTACCATTGTTCCAAGCAGCTTTCCAACAAGTTCTCCATTCAGAGTTTTCAGTTGAATCACCAGTAGTAAATCCGATTACAAGATTAACAATCCATGGTAATAAGAATACTATAACTGCTGAAATAAGTCTTTGAATAAATGGTCTTCTAGCAGCAGAAATTTTCTTTTCATCACCAGATATAATTGATTTTAATAAATCAATAGATCCCCAAATGATTAATGCAATTGGAACAATAATTTGAATTACTTTAACAACATATACTGCATAATATAATACACCAGCTAAACCAGCGCATGCTGCTTTTCCATCACCAATTTGGCTTAAAGCATTTGTACTAGGTTCTAAAAAATTAATAAATCCCATCTTTTTTCCTCCTTTTATATTATATTTCTATGATACTATCATATAAACTTTTTGTCAATATAATTATACTGGTTTACATTTAATCTTCTGTAATAAAATTTTCTGATTTAAAATGTTCAGTTCTTAGTAAATCATTATAATCTTGTTGTCTTAATACTTCATATACTGCAATAGCAGCAGTATTAGATAAATTAAGTGCTCTAACTTTATCACTCATAGGCATTCTAATACATCTATCTAAATCATTTCTAAGTATTTCTTTAGGTATTCCTGTGGATTCTTTTCCAAATATTAAATATATATTTTCTTCTTTATTTGAAAAGTCAAAATCTGTATGTGGTTTTTTACCATATCTTGTAAAGTAATAATATGTTCCTACATTCTTTGATTTAAAATCATCCCAGTTTTCATATACACTATAATCTAGAAACTCTAAATAATTAGCAGAACTTCTTTTTAAATATTTTTCATCTAGTGAAAACCCTAGTGGTTTTATTAAATGAAGCTTAGTATTTGTAGCTACACAAGTTCTCATTATATTTCCAGTATTACCAGGTATTTCTGGTTCAAATAATACGATATTAATCATTTTTATCACCAAGATATATTATATTATGTTTTATATTTTTTAACAATATGTTATAATTTAAAATAGAGGTAAGATATATGATACCAATAATAATATTAATTGTAATAGTTGTTTTGTTTTTTATATTTTTATTCTTTGATATAACTAATAGTAAACTAAAAGAATATACTACTAGAATTGATGATGTTGAATTAGAAATAGAAGATCTATTAAATAATAAATTTGATAACATCATTAAAATTAATAATATTATTAAAGAAAAAATACAAACTGAAAAAGAAATAATAGATGATATTTCAAATATAAGAGATGAAAAAACTTATAACGAAATAGATAATATTCTTACAGAGTCATTTAATAAAATAAATTATATAAAAGAACAATACAACGAATTAGATAATGAAGAAGAATTAATTAAAGTATACTCAAATATAGAAACTGAAAAAGAATCGTTAAATGCATATAAAAAATATTATAATGATAATTCAAATAAATATAATGATTTAATAAGTAGCTTCCCATATGGTATAACTGCTAAAATATTTAGATATAAGCAAAAAGAATTATTTAACAAATAAAAACCTATCACCAATTGATAGGTTTTTTATTATTCTTAATTAAAAACTCATTTGTTTTAGAAAAAGGTTTACTTCCAAAAAATCCATTTCTAGCAGAAAAAGGAGATGGATGAGCAGACTCTATTACTAAATGATTTGGATTAGTAATATACTTTGCTTTTTCTCTAGCGAAATTTCCCCATAGTATAAATACTACCGGGTCTTCTCTTTCATTTAGTTTTCTTATTACTTCATCAGTAAATCTATTCCATCCTAAATCTTTATGTGAATTTGGTTTATCTTTTTCCACAGTTAAACCTGCATTTAAAAGCATTACTCCTTGATTAGCCCATGAAGTTAAATCTCCATTTAAAAAATCTTTTTCTATACCAAGATCACTGTATAATTCTTTATATATATTCTTTAAAGATGGTGGTATTGGTGTCTTTAAACAAGAAAATGCATATCCATGAGCTTCTCCTTCTCCATGATATGGATCTTGTCCAAGAATAACTACCTTTACATCACTATAAGGTATCCTAAACGCATTAAAGATATCTTCTCTTTTAGGATATATTTCTTTTTCTTTATATAGATTATCCACAGTATTAATAATATTTGTGAAATAATCTTTTTTTATTTCATCACTTAATATATTATCCCAATCATTATTAAACATATAATCACCTACTTATGATATGTTTCATTATTATTTATTTTAAATGCTCTATAGATTTGTTCTAAAAGAATTACTCTAAATAATTGATGAGGAAAAGTCATCTTAGAAAATGATAGTTTATAATTACTTAATTCTTTTATATCTGGATGAAGCCCATAAGATCCACCAATTACAAAAGTAATATTGCTATTAGTAGATTGAACACTATCTAATTTATCTGCAAAAGAAGTAGATGATATTTCATTACCATCTATTTCCATAGTAATAATATAATCTTTATCTGAGACATACTTTAAAATACTATCTCTTTCTTTTAATAAAGTCTTAGATTCATCATAGTTCTCATCCTTAACCTCTATTATTTCTAATTTACAGTATTTGCCGATTCTTTTCTTATATTCTATGATTGCATCTTCTAGGTATTTTTCTTTTATTTTACCTACACATATTATTTTTATCATACTTCTATCACCTCTGTAGGTTTATTTTGATATGAAATAATTATATTTTTATTATATTCACTATATTTATAAAATGTTTCTATTACTTTTTCAGGAATATTATTGTTTTCACTTAAATGTATAAATATAATATTCTTTGTTTTAGACCCTATTACTCTTTTTAAATATTTACTTGTTTGATCATTAGATAAATGTCCTCTATCAGATATTACTCTTTGTTTTAGAAAATATGGATATGGACCATTTTCTAACATTTCTACATCATGGTTACTCTCTATTACATACATATCTTTATTTTCAATGATTTCTAAATGTTTTCTATTTATATAACCTGTATCTGTTATATATACTAATTCTTTTCTATTTTCTTTAAATATATATCCATTACATATTATAGAATCATGACTTAATTTAATAGGTTTTATTTTAATATCATTAATTAGAAAATCATCATCATATAATTTATATCTAAAATCTCCAAGGGATTTTCTTAATACTTCATATAATTTACTATCTACATATAAAAGAGGATCATATTTTGAGATTAATTTTTTTAATCCCTTAATATGATCATCATGTTCATGTGTAATTAGTATTCCATCTAAATCCTTTATATTGATATTAATATCATTTAAAGAATCCTCTATATATGGAAGATTAAGACCATCATCTATTAATATTTTAGTTTTATCATTAAATATAATAGATGAATTACCTTTAGATCCAGATGATAATACACATATTTTCATTATTTATATAACTCTAGTGGATTAAATGCTTTACCTCCACCATACCTTCCATATTGAGTACCACCATAATATGTACCAAAGTGTAAGTGAGTACCAGTTGATGATCCAGAATTAGCCATATAACCTACTTGTTGTCCTTTAGAAACTGTTTGACCAGGACTAACTAATACTTTACCTGCTATATGTGAATATACAACATATACATTTTCATTGTGTTTTATCCATACATAGTTACCATAACCAGATCCACAAGAACTTCCATAGTAACCTTGGTCTGGACAACTTGAATTAGTTTCAAGAACAGTACCTTCACCTATAGCATATATTGGAGAACCAAATCCAGTACCAGATATATCTATACCTTGATGGAAACGACCCCAACGATAACCAAACGGTGATGTAATCTTATAAGGTGATATTGTTGGCCATCCCCAAATACCAGTTGTAACTGCAGGAACTCCACCAGTATAGTAATTATTAGATTTAGTACCTACTAATACTACTTTATTAACTGGTTCTTTAATAACAGTACTGTTAATAATATATGCTGGTTGTTCAGCACCATTAACATATTGAACTTTAGCTGTTATTCTTTGAATACCATTTTCACCTTCAGTTTCTACTTTAGTTTTACCAACATACATAGTATTATCTTCTTTATTGATTGTTTCATACATCTTATCTTCATCAGATACTTCAGTTTTTTCAACAACTATTTTTACTATTGGAGATATTAAAGCAACGTTAACCGTTTGTCCTATTGTAAGAAGATTATTCTTACTAGTAAATTCAGGATTAACTATTAAAAATTCATCAACATTTAACTTATGATCATAGGCTATTGATTCAATAGTATCACCTAATTTAACAGTATAATCTTCACTTGAATTTAAATCACCAAATAATAAATATTTAGTTAATGCATTTACATCAGTAAATATTAATTCATCAGTAGAAATAAATGCTTCTTTAATAGTTACATCTTGATCTAGATATACATTATCTATAATAGATCCTGTGGTAACAATTTTATCCTGTTTATTATTAACATATTTACCAATATTATCTTTATTTTCAAATACATATAATACATTCTTGACTGCTTCATCAAAATCTTTTTCTTTTAATATATGAATAATTATATCTTCATTTTGAATTTGACCAGTTTCATCTAGAGCTAAATCTTCATGAGGTGTTTCTTCTTTTGCCTCTTCTTCACTCTTTTTAGGAGATATAGTTACTACATAACCCTTAATAGAGAAACTCTTTTTAGTTTTAATAAGTTTATATATATTCTTTTCAGATACTAATTTACTATCATATCTCATTACTTTTTGTATATCTATACCATTAGGCATATAAACCCTTTTAACACCATATTGTTTCTTTAAATCTGATTGTTCTTTATCGATATACTTTTCAAGTTTTGATTTAGATCTTATTGTTCCAATTAATTCACCATCTAAGTAAACATCATATACTTCACTAACTTTTCTGTCATTTAAAATAATATGTTTATATGATAGAAAACCTACTATTAACAAAGATACTATAATTGAAACAATAACAACTATTATTGTTTTTGTTTTACTCATTTAGAAAACTCCTCTTTATTCTCACTTTCGCCTTGGTAATTAGCAAATGTAACAGTTGGACCTTTAAATAGAAATTCTATTGTTTTAGTAGGACCATTACGATTTTTACCAATAATGAATTCAGAAATACTAACATCTTTATTCATTGTTTCTTTATTATAATAATCATCTCTATATAAGAAACCTACCATATCAGCATCTTGTTCTATAGAACCAGATTCTCTTAAATCACTCATAAGTGGTCTCTTATCAGGTCTTCCTTCAACAGCACGAGAAAGTTGTGCTAATGCAATAACTGGAACATGTAATTCCATAGCCATCATTTTAAGACCTCTAGAAATATCCGATACTTCTTGCTGTCTATTATTAATATTTGATTTATTAGATCCATTAATTAACTGTAGGTAATCGATTACTACTAGGGCAAGTCCTTCTTTAGAACTAGCAAGTCTTCTACATTTACTTCTTATATCAGAAATAGTAGATCCAGCAGTATCATCTATTTTAATATTAGTATCTGCTAATATACTTACACCTTCTCCAAGTTTTTTCCAATCTTCATTATCAAAGTTACCATTTCTAAACTTAGTAGAATTAATTTGACCAAGTGAAGAAAGCATTCTGTTTACTAATTGTTCAGCACTCATTTCGAAGTTGAATATTGCAACATTCTTTTTAGTATTCCTTGCAACATTAGTAGCTATATTAAGTGCAAATGCAGTTTTACCCATACCAGGACGAGCTGCTATAATAATTAACTCATTTTCATGAAAACCACTTGTTATTTTATCTAAATCATAAAATCCAGTAGCTAAACCTGATATTTCATTATTATTTTCACTTAATTTTTCTAAGTCACTTTGTGCTTTATATACTACATCTTGAATATTTCTAAATTCAGCTGTTTTTCTTTTATTAACTATATTAAATATTTTAGCTTCAGCACTATCAAGTGCATTATTAATAGGTCCATCAAATGTATAAGATTCTGTACTTATTTCATTTGATACCTCAATTAATTTTCTAAGTACTGATTTATCATGAACTATGTTTATATAATATTCTATATTAGATGCTGATGGAACAAAGTTAGCTATTTCTACTAAGTAATCAATATTACCAACTTTAGTTAATTCACCAGAACTTTCTAATCTATCAGTAACTATAGTAATATCTACTGGAATGCCTTCATCATGAAGATCCTTTAATACAGAATAAATAATTCTATGAGAATCTAAATAGAAATCATCTTCATTTAAATCATCACAGATTTTAGTTAAAGCATCTTTTGATAAAAAAGCAGATCCAAGTACTGATTGTTCAGCTTCTAAGCTGTATGGTACTTCTCTTCTTTCCATTTTAATCC
>JAEEGL017375257.1_pt1 | contig 36176 bp, 27 predicted proteins | sample 9134231 | NCBI WGS metagenome assembly JAEEGL01 (sample SAMN16246548, study PRJNA631951) | gut metagenome | biome: gut microbiome; feature: rumen; material: fiber-attached | host: Bos | place: Iran: Karaj | collected 2018-10
CGCGCGGCCGATTGCAAAGATCGTGCCGACGTTATCGACAATGCAGCCAACGTCCGCAGGCAGTTTCGTAATCGGATAATCGATGCCGGCTATGACATTGATCAGGCTTCGCTCACCGCCTTGCGGGTACTTCGTGCGAAGACCAAGAACGCTTATGCGTCTGTGCCCTGAAACAGCTTTCTGCATTGCAGCGATTGCTTCCGGTTTGTTGTTCTCGATTGCAATCACGCCTTCCGCATTCGGAAACAGCCGCAGGACAATCTCCATCCCTTCCACAATATCCTTCGCGTAACCGCGCATCAGCTGATCGTTGCAGGTCAGATACGGTTCGCATTCGGCGCCGTTTGCAATCAGATATTTGATTGCAAGCGGATCCTTCGGAGCAAGTTTGACATGTGTTGGAAATCCTGCCCCGCCGAGTCCGATGATTCCTGCATCAGCTACCCGGCGCTTAATTTCTTCTGCCGTGATATCCGTGATATCCTCCCGTATACCGAATGTTCCTGTCGGGGTATACTGCCCGTCGTTTTCGATAACGACACATTCCTGGAGCAGCCCGGCGATCGTTCTGCGTTTTTCAACGGCTTTCACTTTGCCAGAACAGGAACTGATAACGTGTGCTGAAACGAATCCATCCGCTTCCCCGATGCGCTGTCCAACCAGAACCTGATCTCCTTTCTTTACGATCGCTTTCGCTGGTTTTCCAATGTGCTGCGCTAGTGGGAATACCATTTCCCCCTTTGCATCGTATACCCGCAGCGGCATCTCTCTGCTCAGATCTTTTTTCTCATTCGGATGAACGCCGCCGCGAAAAGTTCCATTCACTAGCCTGCCCCCCTTTTTAAAGAATTATAGATACGTATATACTTTCAGTATTCTAATATAAGAATAGTGTAGCAGATTACAGAGTTTTTGTAAACCTTGCTCCAGCATCTATCGCTTTTCTTTTTCTTGTATTTTCTTTACGTAAATGAGCTGCGTATCACCGATCTGCATGCGTTCAGCCTTTGAAACATATCCAAACAGGAATACAGGTTCTGATAGCAGCAATTTTCTTCTATACCTGATACCGTAAATCGCCGAGACAATTGATTGTTATTCCGTTCTTTTTTTATGAGTTTGTGCGGCGAATGGGTCATAGTTTTGCAATATACTCGCACAAAAGTGTTCACAAAGTTCCCACACTTTATTCAAATGCAACTGATATAATAGGTATCGTGGAATAGAATAGTGTAGTATAAATTTATGAAAAAGTGCTTTTTCTATCCCTATATCTTGTTAGTCAAAGAGATTTTTACTCTAAATGCAGACACATTTGACAGCACAAAAATGCCTCATTACAGGTCTGGCACTGATCAGCGTCGTTTTTTTGGGATGCCAAAAAAATAATATTTCTATTGAAGCGAAAACAACGGCAGAAGCGGTCTTAACAGATACCCCTGGGTATACCGATATTGTTGTTCTCACTCCTTCCATCGCAGCTATAACGATACCCCCGACGCCTGTTCCAACTCCTACTCCCACACCGACTCCTTCTCCAACACCTTCCCCGACTCCAACTCCCTCTCCTACACCGGTTCCTGTTCCAGTGTTTGTCAAAGATTCCGATCCTGACAACTGGGGGTTCTCTTCCCAGATCGCTGTCGGAGATAATGTTGTGAATTCGTATTCGCGGGAGTATCCGGTTTTTTTCGGTTCCGGAACCGAGTATGCACAGATTCCCGGTATCGTTACGCTTCGCGGAGATAACTATCGCCGCAATCCAGCGTACGGCGTTGTTCCGGAGCTGAACGGTGATTTGAAAAGAATCTGGCGGGTATCTACCGGCGGGATGGCAAAAGGCAGCAGTGAAGGTGTATGGACGGGCAGCGGCTGGACGGGTCAGTGCCTGATGGTTCAATGGCCGGAAAAAACACGCCGTATCATGAATCTGTACGATGAATACAAAGAGCGTGACGGATGGACCGAGATCATTTACGCGACCATGGACGGGAATGTCTATTTTCTGGATGCGGAAACCGGCAAGCCCACCCGAAAAAAGCTTTCAATCGGGATGCCTTTCAAAGGCGCCGGCGCTCTCGACCCCCGTGGTTGGCCGATCCTTTACGTCGGTTCTGGAGATACTTACTCTTCTGGCAAGAAGAAATCCCGCGCTATGGCATACAGCCTGATCGATTTTACGAGACTATGGGAAGTCGGGAAGGACAAGGATCCATGGTCGTATCGTGTCTGGCACGCATATGACAGTTCTGTCCTCGTTGACGCTTCGTCTGATACCGCAGTGATTCCGGGAGAAAACGGCATTCTCTACACTCTGCATATGAATACTGCATATGACGAGGAAGCCGGAACACTTTCCATGAATCCGGATCCCGTAGTCAAGCAACGATACAATGCCCGTCGTCTGGCACCAGACGCAAAAAAGACCTATCGGTACGGATATGAATCCAGCGCGGTCGGCTGGCAGAACTATGTCTTTCTATTTGACAACGGAGGCTTTGCGCATTGTATCGATCTGAATACGATGAAAACCATCTGGGTACAGGATGTAATTGATGACGTAAATTCCACACCTGCCTTTGAAGTTGCGGAAGACGGCTATTATTTGTATGTCGGAAACACTGTGGATGCAACATCCTCAAAGTCAAAAGGCACTGCAACCTTTTTCAAAATCAACGCGCTGACCGGCGAAATCGTCTGGCAGTTTGATCAGGAAGTAACGACTAATTCACATATTACAGGCGGAGTCATGTCCAGCGCTATTCTCGGCGAAAACAATCTTGATGGGCTTGTTTTTACCACGTTCAGTTCAACAAGCGGCAAACTGGCCGGAAATCTGTATGCTTTTGACTGTGAAACCGGTGAGATTGTCTGGAACTACGCTTTGGATACCTATACCTGGTGCTCTCCGCTTGCACTTTATACGGAAAGCGGTAACGGCTATATTCTTATTTTCGATCATATAGGAAAAGCTTACCTGCTGGACGGCTGGAGCGGACAACTGATAACTACTCTGAAGCTCTCCGAAAATATCGAAGCGTCGCCTTGCGCATTCGGAGATCTGATTGTAATAGGGACACGGACACAGCATATCCTGTGTCTGCGCGTATCCTGATGAAGGAGGTATTATGGACACTATAAAAAAGAAGAAGAGAAGAAGGAGGAAGCCTCAGCCAAGGTTCTATATCATCATTTCGCTGTTCATCCTTCTAATCCTGCTTCTCATCGGTCTACTCATCTTCATGATTTATTCTCTTGTTAAGAACTCAGAAGAGCAGACCGCGTATAACGAATACCTGATCCAGAATGAAACGGGCATGTACGGAAATCCGGCAGTAACCATCTCATTCGAGGAATTCAAATCCTCCGGACCTCCGACACCGACCCCCACTCCTACGCCAACGCCAACTCCCACGCCAAAGCCGACACCGCATCCTGTCGCAGATTCTAACCCGGAAAGGTATGGATATGTAGACAGAATCGAAGTTGACGGAGCACAGGTCGACGCGAATTCCTTCCAAAGAATGGAACCGATTAGTGTTCCCTCTCCTGAGATCTACAACGAAGTAAACGGCATACTGACTTTTCGTGGAAACAACTGGCGTAACCGTTCCTCTTTCAACTCTGTTCGCCTAACAGAGTTCAAAATGTCAGAAATCTGGCATAAGAGCATCGGATCCCTGACAAAACCTTCTGGGAATGGTTCGTGGTCCGGGTGCGGTTGGACAGGTCAGCCCCTGATTGTGGAGTGGCCATCCGCAACACGGAAGATCATGGCAAGCATGTATCCCTCCGCGCGAGATAAAGACGGTCTGATTGAAGTCATCTATCCTACTGAGGATGGCAACATTTATTTTCTGGATCTGATGACCGGGCAGGAAACGCGTGATCCAATCAAGCTTCGCGTTCCTTTCAAAGGCACTGGCAGTCTAGATCCCCGTGGCTATCCGCTTTTGTACCTGGGTTCTGGAGATATGTATGAAAACGAGAGTCAGAAATCACGGGTCTTCATCATCAACCTCCTGACTAACCAGGTCATCTATGAGTTCGGCAAACAAGGTACCGATAGCTTCGCCCCTCGTATTTGGTACGCGTATGATTCCGCTCCGATCATCGACAGCAAAACAGATACTTTGATTTATCCCGGCGAGAACGGAGTCATTTATACAATGAAGCTAAACACCAACTATAATATTAGCGATGGAATCATCAGCATCAATCCATCCAGTTTCATCAAACATACCTATACGAGCAACAACTCCTGGGGTGCTGATATTGAAAAAGCGGATGCTGCACATAAATGGTACGGATATGAAGGCAGTGCAGTCGCCTGGAATGGTTTTCTATATCTGTCCAGCAACGACGGATTGCTGCAGTGCATCGATTTGAACACTTTCAAATGTATTTGGATTGCAGATACCATTGATGATACGAATAGTTCCCCTGTTCTGGAAGTGATCTCCGAGAAGGAAGCATATCTGTACGTAGGAACTTCTCTCCACTTCACCAAAGATGGCAACAACTCTGGAATAGCGCCGCTTTTCAAGGTCAATGCCATGACAGGTGAAATCGTATGGCAGTATGGCCTGACCGTTGTAACAATCTCCGGGGTGTCGGGTGGCATACAAGCTACGCCTGTCGTTGGTGAAGGAAATCTCAAAGATCTCGTCTTTATTCCAGTTGCACGGTATGGAGGAAAGGATGCCGGTATACTGGTTGCTCTCAGCAAGCAGACTGGCGATGTCGTCTGGAAGTACAATATGGAGAACTATTCCTGGTCAAGTCCTGCGGCGATTTACACGGATAACGGAACCGGATATATCATCCAAGCTGATTCAAAAGGGAATATACTACTATTTGACGGCCTCTCTGGAAGTCTTCTAAATTCAATTGCTCCAACGAAATCGAACTTCGAAGCCTCGCCTGCAGTTTTCAACAATATAATGGTCATCGGCTGTCGTGGTGATCAGAAGATCTTTGGAATCAGGCTATCATAACAGAACTCAAGAACATAGGTAGACATATGTTCAAATATTCATCAAGCAGGGCTTTCTTTTGTAGGAAACAAAAGAAAGCCCTTTAGTTTTTGCTTTGGTCCCACAGTTGTAATTACTTTAGATGTTGTTTCAGCGCATGATATCAGATCTCTCGAGTCTAAGACTTTTTAATTGTATCAGTTTGAATTCAAAACTCCGAAGAAGTTTCTTTAATTGCATTATCACGATAGTTGTCTTTTTACTCTTTGTTCCAGTTACTCTTTCATTGTCCTGTTGTTTAGTAAAGCAGTATCTCACTGATTGGCCTCTTATTAACCCCGCCACTATGTCTGGTTTTTGTGTACAAAAAAACGCTCTTGAGAATCCTTCAAGAGCGTATAAAACGAGTTGTGATGTTTCTATATTGTATTAAGAGAAATACAAACTTACTATTAACAATCAACTATCAAGTATTACGGAATCCATCCACACCTGGATAAATGAACAAACATACTCCTGACTTCTGAAGAAGAGTATAATGCTTATAGCCCGCTCTTTGTATTGTAAGCAACTATATCTACACTTGTAACTTCATCTTTTTCTGTTAGCGAACGAAGATCGTTCATCTGTTCACTAGTCAGTTTCATCTCTAAAACTGATTCTTGCTGACCACAGGAAACAGAACAAGATTTAATCTTCGAATTTGCTAGAAGAGGAGAAATGTCAGCCAGAGAAACATCATTCCTAGTTCGAATCACTACCAGATAAAGATTCTGTTGAGTTATTTTCCCAAAATAGAAAGCAACAAGAATCAATATACCTATAGCCAATGACGCAATAATAGAAATCAGTACAAAGCCAGCTCCGCAGATGATACCGTTGACAATCGCCCAAAACATGAATATCGTATCCATGACGTCCTTGACCGCTGTTCTGAAACGAACAATTGATAGAGCGCCAACCATTCCCAGTGATAGCACGACATTGGAAGAAATAGCAAGTATTACTACAGCAGTAACTAAGCTTAAAACCATTAATGAGAGGGCAAATCGTTTGGAATAAAGCACCCCTGTATATACAAGCCTATATACCAGGATGATATAAAGGCTTAATACAAAACTAAGGCCAATGCAAAGAAGCAAATGATCAACACTGATAGCGGAGAGTTCTGTCGCAAATAAATCTTTAATACTTTCCATAAATAAACCTCTGGATAATTATTTTATAAGTTGTGAAGCAAGGAAAAACCTAACGCATATTTTGAGCATGATTGTTGCTGGCGAGGAATGTACTCCAATAGCTTACCCAGCATTATTGGCAAACGGTCATTGGTTTTGACTTCTAAAATAGCAACTTGTTTTCCCATCACAGAGAAAGGAGGATTCTCCTGCAAGAAGAAAGCCTTAGGCGTTCCAACACGAATATCTGTGTCTATGGTTACACGTACATTATCAATATCATATGCAAAAGGATAGCGAAGATAATCCACTACTGCGGAAGGTCTAAGCATGGTAGATATAACTTCAGAATAAAACTCAAAGCACAACGGATTGCTTGAATTACGAATCTGTTTATAATCTCCTAATAGAATAGCTTGCGCTATTTGACTGCTAATCTGAGCTTGGGATTTGAGTGTCAGTTCTCCACGCTTTTCCTTCTTTTCAAGCCGAACAAATGAAACATCGCCATTATAATAGCGCAAACGATATTTGCATCTATCTGGCTCGCCATCCATCTTCTCTAGAAACACATCCGCATCCGGTGTATCAAAGTATAGGCTTCTAACACGGTATGAATCACCGACCGCATGTTTATCAGGTTGCATAAAATGACCAAACCGTTCTTTAAGAAACATGCTTGTTTCCAGACTGATCACATATTTTTTTTCAATTCTATATTCGTTTTGTGGCATATCCTATCCAAAATAAAACTGATACTCGGCATCACTTAAATTCAACTTCAGCTTAGCGCTTCGTTTCAGTTCAGCTGCTCGGTCAGCTTCCAGCAGTCGTTCCATTTGATTATAATTGTAAATATACGTAATCGGTTTAAGGCCCCATCGCAAAAAGTGCCTTTCTGTTTCAGGTCTTACTGCAGAATCGTACTCATGCAAGAGCGCGAGTACTTTGTCTCGTTGGAAAGTATTGTCACAGTGATACGCAAGACGACGTAAAAACATATCTTTAAACTCACTGTTTTGAAGTAGTGCAGTAAGAAAATCTGCTGTCTGTCCGATGCTTAGTACAATTTCTATTCCTGCAGATTGTTTGAATCCACATTCCACATCATAAAAAGCGAAATGCCATCGACCATCTGTCTCTGTACTCATAAAGTACCGAACATTTCCGGAGATATCTGTGTTTTTGCAATATGCCTGAAAAATCGCCCAATCAATCAGATTATCAAAGTCTAGATGCGCTTTCGCATATTCGTAGTACTCACCGTTTGACATATCATGAGTTGTAACATAGTTTAACAATTGATAAATCTCAAGATGTTTATGCTCTGGGTATAAGAAGCCTTTGTACATTGTGATGCTGTCCGATCGAACATCAAGACGATCCGCAAAAGTGTCTTCACAAAGCGATTCCATAAACTGATAGATTCCATAATATTCACCGTTAACATACACGACACAAGGGACTGAATCCTGTACGAAAGTAGTATCTCGAAAAGGTATCGCCATTTGCTGAATCAACGGCTCTCGATAGATACCATATTTACTATCCAGACCTGCTCTTACAAGGAGCTCAGGAAAAGACTTCTGCTCACAGGAATCGCCGAATATATCGTACCGAAGGCGACCTCCGTATTGGTCAGAAAATATCAGTTTAAAAGATTTCTGTGGTCTTGTTCTAGAATGCTGACCTGATATGCGAATACCGCAATCGTGTGTGATTATTCCATTTGCATCCACATAAACAATGCTGGCATCCTTTTGCCAGGTTTCCTTTGGGTGTGAATAGATACCTCTTTTCCCTGAGAAATCTCCTGGATCTAAAACCAGGTTCAAAACAGGAAGATTATGTCCTTCGTTAAGTGTAAAAGCTAAAGTGAGCACCTTGCTCATACGTTTTTCATCTTCCAATGCTACGGCTCTGAGCACCGAAGTTTTAGTTATTAAAACTGGTTCAGTGTATCTTTTTGAACCACTAGTTGGTTCAGATCCATCTGTTGTATAGTAGACAGCACCTGGTGCAGAAAGAGTGATGGAAAGACCTCCACAATTATCATAAATACCGGAAGACTGATTTGATAAAGGCATTGTGGAAAGTTGAAGTGCTTCCATTCCATTCTTGTTTCTTCCGCCTGGTGAAGGGGTATCATAAACAAAAACGCCGCTCGTACGATCCTGCCGTCCAATCGTACCTTCCGGTGGAACATTGTATATGTGCAGAAAATCAACTAATCTGCCATCAGCGGAAAAAAGAAATACATGGTCTTCACCACCATTTAATTTGAAAGGACAATGGTATGAACTCGCATCGGACAACGATGGATCACCTGAACAGTAAAAAATTATACGCTCACCACTCTCGAGAGTGATATTAGGAAGTTGGTATTTGTTAGCAATTTGATTATCATCTGTCAAATAATAATTACCGAGAAATAATGAATCCTCACCCTCATTACAAAGTTCAATCCAATCGTAATACTGTCCATTGGTGCGCGCAACAGAACGGTTAGAAGGCATAACTTCACTTATGTATAGGCTATCTGGTATCCAAGACAATAAAGACTCCCAGTATCCTGCTCCTGTATTTGCTAATCCCGGGGTCGGATATTCTGTTTCTAGAAAGCCTCCTTCTTCTGAAGCAACAAACGAACGATCGTCGTCGGCAGCTGGATAAACAGCAGTTTCTATCAGGATACCATCGCAGGAAGAAAGATATACTGTCCCGCCCTTACTGCTCAGTCCAAAAGGTGCCCAAATCTCATCTTGAGAATCAACCAGTTTTTTGCCACAAAGGATCAGAATATACTCATCCGGCTTAAGAATCCGTTCAGGAAATACAAAGCGCGACAGATCTGAATCTCGATCAGATAGGCAAAAGCTATTTAGGTTAATCTCATCTGTACCGGTATTATGTAGTTCAACCCAATCGGCAAAAAAACCGTCTCTAGAAGCATACGTACATGTATTACAAGGCATTATCTCACTTATAACCAATCCCAAAGTAGATTGTCTGGTAGCAAGATATGCAGCGATTCCTTCAGCATCATTTGAGAAGCCAGGTGTTGGTTGGTTCGAGACGACTGGCATAATCCCATCGCTGTAAACAAGAGATGTATTCTCTTCGGAAGGGATAGTTACTGCACAGCAGCATAGCGTACCATCGCGTTTTGTCAGGATGACTGTTTCTCCTCCACGAGAAGATATTCCAAAATGCGCAATGTCTCCATCTACTTCAGCATTACTGCTGCAAAAAACAATTTTACTGTCTCCAGCAGGAAGTATTGTTCCTTCTGGAATCGTATATTTTATAGAAGATGAATTATCAGAAAGGCCATATCCGGAGATATCAACGTCCCCGTCAGATACATTATGCAATTCTATCCAGTCAGGGCTATACCCATCCCTATAGATAAAACCTGTATTGGAAGCCATAATTTCACTAATCTGAACAGGATTAGATGAAGAAAAAGCTTCCATGCAAGAATAATAGCCTTCTTCAGTATTCGCATATCCCGGAGTTGCATACCAGACGCTTATAATCGAATCACTTATTCTAGCTGTAGATTCGTTTTTTCCGCAGGTACGTGTCGTAAGGTAATCAGCCAATTCCCCAGAGTTCGTATATAGTAATAACAGCTCCCCTCCATTACGGGATAAAGCAAAATCAGCATACTTCGTTTCCGCTTTGGCACGCACACAATGAATTAAGTAATAGTCGTGTGGCTCAATAACTGTTCCAGAAGGACAAATGAATTGATTACCGTTGGCATCATCCTGCAAGCGATATCCACTAATATCGATAGGGGCATCAGATACATTAACCAGTTCAATAACATCCGCAATTACACCATTTTCATCAGGAAATAAAGTATTACCTGAAATCGCCTCTGAAATTTTAACTGAACTTGAAACGGTCTTTAGAATGTCCTCGGGATTGTTGGTTTTCTCCAAGTTCTTCGTATCGGCCGGTCCACCAGGGGATGGGTGATCCGTAACATGAAAAACTCCCGTCTCATCTCTTTCGGCAGATGCATTTTCAGGCAAAGAGATTGTTCTTATTGAATCGACCAGTACATTCTTCCGGTTTAACAGCAGTATGTCTTCTCCTCCATTACGTGAAATCCCGAAATCCGCATATCTATCATCGTCAGATCTTAAGCAATAGATAACATAATACCCATGTCCTGCAAGAATCGTACCTGATGGAATTGTGTATCTAGGCTTACTGCTCTCATCAGTCAATTTAAACCCGCTGATATTGATTTCAGAATCAGAAGAATTATACAACTCAACCCAATCTGTACAAGTACCATGTTCATCGGGATAAAGTGAGTTGGATGACATATACTCCTGTATTTGAACAGGGAATTTGGATGCGCTGTGATAGTCCTTGCGAGATGAAGATATCTGAGAGACAAGAAAAATAAAAACTATCAGCAAAGCTATGGATAGGATAAGTATCAATAAAGTTTTTTTATTATTTTTCATTATTGGAAGAATCTCCTATGCGAAGAAGATGATAATGGTATTACGTATCCTGTTCATTCCAAATTAACGAAGAATCAAGATTATCGGTATCGGGTTAAGGCGTTCTTAAGATCAGTCACGTAAAAAGAAACCTTAATTCAGATCTCTCTCATGATTGATGAATATAGCATAGATGCCGGTTAGTGTCAAAGTATCCATGAGTACTCGAAGAATCAATATATCTTCTTATGCTCACAGTTCGTTACAAAGTAAAGGATAGATAGTCGAATCTCTTATGAAAATGGAATATACACAATATCATGTACCCTTCTTGTAAAGCGTCCGAATGCATTGAGTATCTTTCCGTTGAAATACATACAAGCTGTTCCTCCACCATCCAGATTAAAAGCCTGCTTACATCCTAAGTTATACATAAACTGAGATAATTCAACTAAGGTCAATCCAGATCTATGAGTTTGTTTGCTATCACCTTGAATAAACAGGAAGCAATAATGCCCTGGCTCATAATAACCAATCACACAGCGATGATTTATTGCTGTAACATGAGAATTGAACTCTGTTTTAGGTTGCCCATTCGCATCTAAAAGACTAGGACCAAACCCAAATATATGCCAAATGTTATTGTCCGTGATTAGTTCTTCCGTGGGAGTATTCTGTGCCTCATAACAAACCATTGTGCCATCCCGATAGACAACTCCTACATCTCTTTCTTCATCTGGAATATCACGGCATAACACCCCATTACGTATACATAATCCCTTATCTCTCATGCGAATATAGTCCCCTGTTATACCGAAGACAGCATTATATTCTTTGGCAATTTCATCAAGGCCGCCAACATATCTATATTTAAAGTCCATATTACGGCAAAAACCTGCTCGGAAATCCTCCATATCCTTGAAGTATACATCTGCCAGATAATAAATATATGCTTTTTCGCTAATTTCCTTAGTGTCATCCTCTACACGCGTAATAAAAACAGCTACCTTTTCGCTCTGATAACTCATCTCAGTAATAACCGGCTCACCTTCTATGAATTTATCAGCAAACCTGTAATCCAAAACACCTAATTTAGGTTCAGGTGTGGGTGTTGGCTCTGGGGTTGGCTCCAAGGTCGGTGTCGGGCTTGGTGTCGGAGTTGGTTCCAGAGTTGGTTCCGGAGTCGGTTCTGGAGTCGGTTCGGAAGTTGGTTCAGTACTGGCGGATGACTTCACCAATTGTTGTTCCTCATGGTCTATTTCTTCCGGAATCCTTATTGTCTGTGTTGATTCTACAGTTTGTGAAGGCAATATATCTGTTGTGCAAGCGATTAATATGCAACATATGCATGCAAAAAACGCACACACTCGTTTCAAAGCTCTTTCCACCTTTCAACATTCTTTTTTTGTGATTATATCGTTTTTATTCTATGTTGTGAAGAGTGATTTGACACCTATTGAAAAAATAATAGCACAATAGTAGCATTTATAACAATGCCTGAAGAGATCAAGACACTTCGATACGCACTAATCTATAAGATAACAAATTGATCGGGATACTCTCTCTGATAGCATCATGAACACCTATCCCGTGTGATGAATCCAAAAATAACTATTGCATTCAGCGCAGAAATACTTTATAATAGCAGTCGTGTGCTGATGTAGCTCAGTTGGTAGAGCGCGTCATTGGTAATGACGAGGTTCATGGGTCCGACTCCCATCATCAGCTCCAAAAAAAGCGCCGGTTGCTGGCGCTTTTTCTTTTTATCTTGTTTATTGGGAGAATTCATAGCAAATACTGTAGAAAGGCAGGAATCCGTTTTTCCCAGTCCGCTTCACGATGCAATGCGCCTGGAATCACGTTGGCTGAAACAAATGCGCCTGCTTTGGAGAGCCGTTTTGCCGTTTCAAACATCCCAATCAGTGGAATTGTGCTCCCATCTGTTTCACCGGTACCCATATCAAGATAAACCCGTGTTGGATCCGTAACGGGATGTGTTCTAATCATTTCTGCCATACCGTTCGGCTTAACCCATAGGCTCGGCGATAGCGCTGCCGCACCCGAGAAGACAGCATTATATGCGACCACCGCATAAATCGCCATGAGACCGCCCATAGAACTTCCTGCGATCATCGTATGCTCCCGATCGGGAAACGTACGATATGTTCTGTCGATCTCCGGTTTCAGACTTTGCGTAAACCAATCCATGGTAATCTCCCCTTTGCCTCTCACATTTCCTACAGGTCTAGGCGCGTGGAAGCTCCATGGTGAATACTCGGACAGTCTCTGAAAACCTTCAGGATTGCATTCGACCGCCACTAGGATCAGCGGAATACCGGTTTTTTCCAGGTACTCTTTCATTCCCCAGCTTTTTCCATAAGTCGCGTGTGTGTCGTAGAAGACATTATGGCCATCGAACATGTAAAGAACAGGATACCGCTGTTCACAGTGGGAATAGCCACGAGGAAGATAAACATACAACCTGCGTGGCTCCTGTGTCGGAAGGGTTGGAATCTGCAGTTTTGTAACGCGGATCATGGTTTATATACCTCAATAGATCGTTTTGATCTCTCCTTTGATTCCATATTGCCGCCGAAACTCTTCAAGGTCCTCTAGCGTCCGAATCAGCATGACTTCACGGAATTGTCCTGTATTGCTGTCTAGAAATCCCGCTGTTTTCTCTCCGGTACAGATTCCCGTTCGGATCGCAGGTGTGAAGTGAATTGGATCATATGCTTCCACTGGTTCCGCGCTTTTTCTCAGCAATCGGAAAACACTGCTGCCCTTCATTTTTACACCTCACTTTGTAATCATCATGATTGTACCACATTCCGACATGTTGCGAAATCCTAATACGTATCCCTTTCCATAAGGAAGACAATACAGAGGCTTGCGCCTCTGTAAAGAATCAAATACTAAGTTATCGTTCCTCACGGAAGTATGGGAGCCCAAGTGATGCCGGTGGCTGATCCTCCCTGCGTTTGCGGAGAGAGACCATAATCAGTACGAACAATGTTACAACATATGGAAGCATCTTGAAAATCTCCTGCGAACTGCGTGTCAAACCGCCAATATAGAAGTACATCCAGTAGAGCACTCCGAACAGATAGGATCCCCAGATTGCGCGGAGAGGTTTCCATGTCGCAAAAATAACCAGAGCCACCGCAAGCCATCCAAGTCCTTCGATCGTTCCATTATTTTCCCATGTACCCTTGATATAATTCATGACATAGTACAATCCGCCGAATCCGGAAATACCGCCCCCGATACATGTCGCAAGATACTTGTACTTTGTAACATTGATACCTGCCGCGTCCGCAGTGGCCGTATTTTCTCCGACCGCCCGAAGAGACAGGCCGTACCGGGTTTTACCTAGGAAGAACCAGAGAAGTATTGCTACGGCTAGTACTACGTACGTCAGAAAACCATAGCTGAAAAGCAATGTACCCAGGCCGAAACCGAGCGGAGCCGTCCAGTTGTCAACTGTAGTCACAAGATCAAATGAAAATGCACGGTATGCCTCAGAAGCCACTTTAACGGAAACCTGTCCAACACCCCCTGCCAGTTTGTTCAAGCTGCCTCCGAAGAAGTTCGCAACTCCGGAGCCGAAAATCGTCAATGTGAGGCCGGTGACGTTCTGGTTGGTACGGAGTGTGATCGTTAGAAAACTGAAAATCAGACTTCCGAGTGCAGCAGCGACAAAGCATGCAATCAATGACATCGAAACGCTCAGAAAAGCGCTGGGCTGGATTCCATGTGTCGGGCAATATACGTTCTCGTACATAAACGACGCGGCCAGGCCGGCGATTCCGCCTAGATACATGACTCCAGGAACACCGAGATTCAAGTTGCCGCTTTTCTGCGTGAGAATCTCCCCGAGAGCACCGAACATGATAACTGTACCAAACACCACTCCGGAATGAAGTAGCGTTGGGAATGAGGACAAAAAGCTTAAAAATCCTTGCATATCTTTGCCTCCTTACTTCTTCGCCCTGTCAAAGCGCACCCGGTAATTGATAAAGAACTCGCTTCCGAGAATAAAGAACAGAATCACACCTGAAACGATTTGAGAAACATACTCGTTGAGTCCGAAATCCGTCGCAATCTGAGAAGCACCTTTATCCATGAATGTCAGAAGCGCAGAAATCAGAATCATTATGAAAGGATTCATTTTAGCTAGCCATGCGACGATAATTGCAGTGAAGCCTCTTCCTCCCGCAGTACTGGTAGAAATCGTATGAGACACTGCGGAAACAGCTAGAAAACCTGCAAATCCGCAAACAGCACCGGAAAGAGCCATTGTTCTCATGTACACGTCGGGCACACGGATCCCCGAGTACCTGGCCGTGTTTTCAGAGTCGCCGACGACTGCGATCTCATAACCGGATTTCGTGTAATTCAAATAGAAGTACATCAGCACGGCTAGTACGATAACAATCAGTGCGACCCACCCGAAGTCGGTATTATATCCTTCGGAAAACATGTTACCGATCCAACCGATGTTTTTTGTAGCGCCTGTCCGATTAATCACACCTACAGAGTTTGATCCCGGAGGATTCTCCCATCTCGCTACACAGTAGGATGTCAACTGAATCGCAATATAGTTCATCATAAGAGTGAACAACGTCTCGTTTGTGTTCCAACGCGCCTTGAAAAAGCCCGGCAGGAATCCCCACACCGCACCTGCGGCAAGTGATGATACAATCATCAGAACAAACAACAACCAATTTGGAATACTGCCTGCAAGATTAATCATCCAAAGTGCGGTCATAATTCCGCCTACAAGCATCTGCCCTTCCGCTCCGATGTTCCAAAAATGCATCTTAAATGCCGGTGCAAGTCCGATTGCGATACACGTCAGAATCATCATATCGCGCACCATGAACCAGATACGTTTTTCGGTACCGAAAGCACCGTTGAACATCGAAACATATACATCGATCGGATTCAGCCGCACGACCGCGTAAATGATAAATGCATCGATGATCAGCGCCGCCAGGATCGCTAGCAAACGGATCCCCCAGGATTGCCAGCGCTTGATTCCATCTCTTTTCGAAATATGCATATCAATTGCCTCCTCCGATCTTCGTCATCATCAGGCCAACTTCCTCTTTTGTAACCGTTCGTCCGTCCACTATGCCGGAGACTTTGCCCCCGCACAAAACCAGGATCCGGTCACACAGTTCCAGAAGCACATCAAGATCTTCACCAACATAAATGACTGCTACGCCTTTCATCTTCTGTTCTGTGAGAAGATTATAGATCGTATAGGAAGTGTTAATATCCAAGCCGCGGACAGCGTATGCCGTCATCAACACCGTCGGGCTCTGTTCGATCTCGCGCCCAACCAGAACCTTCTGAACGTTCCCTCCGGACAATCTTCTCAAAGGAGTCGTGTCAATGTCCGGCGTCACTACCTCCAGGTCGCGCACGATCTTCTGCGAGAGCGAACGAGGGAATTTTCTATCCAGCATTGGGCTTTTGCCACGCCGAAAAGTTCGGAGCATGATATTCTGTATGATACTCATGGTTCCGACAAGTCCCATACCGAACCGGTCTTCAGGAACGAAGGAGAGCAATACGCCTTCTCGGATGATATTCAGCGGATCCATACCAACCAACTGCTTATCAACCTTGCCGTCTGGAGATATATAACGAACACTTGAGCCAGCATCTGCACGCTGCACACCCGCGATCGCTTCCAGAAGTTCTTTCTGTCCGCTGCCAGCAATGCCAGCAATGCCCAAAATCTCCCCTCCCATTGCTGTAAAAGAGACATCATCAAGCTTCTTTATGCTCTCCTTGTCCCTGACAGTCAGATGCTCAACAATCAGCCTCTCTTTCAGCTCTTCCGACTTCGGACGTTCGATGTTCAGGCTGATTGACCGCCCTACCATCATATCAGTCAGAGACTGCTGTGACGCTTCTGCAGTCGGCACATCCCCGATGTACACGCCTTTTCGGAGAACCGCCACACGGTCAGATACTGCCAGAACCTCATGGAGTTTATGCGTGATGATAATAATCGCCTTTCCGTCCGCGCGCATGTTCCGCATGACCTTGAACAGCTTTTCCGTCTCCTGTGGTGTCAGAACCGCCGTTGGCTCGTCCAGAATCAAAATATTGGCTCCTCGGTACAAAACCTTTACGATTTCAACAGTCTGTTTCTGAGAAACGGACATGTTGTAAACCTTTTGATTCGGATCGATTTCGAATCCGTATCGGTCAGCGATTTCTTTCACGGCTTTGGTAACGTTCGCCTTGTCCAACTTCCCTTTTTCGCCTTCAAGGCCAAGAACTATATTCTCTGCAGCCGTGAAAACATCAACAAGCTTAAAATGTTGGTGGATCATGCCGATTCCGTGGTCGAAAGCATCTTTCGGTGATCGTATCTCAACAGGTTTTCCGTCGATCAAAATCTCACCTTCGTCCGGATAATAGATGCCGGAGACCATATTCATCAGCGTGGTCTTACCGCTTCCGTTCTCACCGAGCAGAGAAAGGATTTCTCCTTTGTGCAGTGTCAGATTAACGCCGTTATTAGCGACAACCTTTCCGAACCGCTTGGTAATGTTTCTCATTTCAATCGCGTTTTCCAAAATGCGGCCATCCTTTCTGAAGCGGATTGAGCTCCATCCCACAGTTTATAGTCGTAGGAACTTTTGTAAATTATAGCATAAAGATGAATTTGTTGTAAACGGATAATCTGCAGAGGAAAGTTCGGTTTTTCATGCTCAACAAAAGATATACATGGGAAAGCATTATGCTCTTGGCTCTAATAGCGCCAAAAGGAAAAGGTGGCTGTATAAAACAGCCACCTTAGAAAAGATCTCTTAGTTGAGTTCCGTAATGCCATCAATGCGGAGTGAGAACGCAGGTGCAGACTGGAAGTAAGACTCATGGAAGAATCCATCAAAGATTGCTTCGTCAGCATCGTTGACCCAGTCGCCATTGGTGTCGGTCGCAAATGCGGAAGTCACAGGCTCGCCGCCCATGGTAAACGTCGCGGTATCGAACACCTTTACAGTTCCCGCTTTGATGTCGGCAATCGCCTTATCTACCGCTTCCTGAGTTCCAGGTGCGCAAGATGCGCCGAGAGGAGTGATCGCAACAGCGTTAGCTTCAAAGCCCTCTGCACGGTTGGTGTCAAATTCCTGACCATTCAGAACGGCACCAATCGCGTAAGTGTAGTAAACATCCCATTCATTGGTTGGGGAAGTCAGAGCTGCAGTCGGAGCAACAGCAAGCATGTCTACGTTGTAGCCCACAGAATAGACAACGGTATCTTTCTTGGTGAGATACTCTTCGCAGACGCTCGGTGCACCCGTAGAGTCAGCATGCTGTCCGATGATGATGCAACCGCGCTCAATCAGAGCTGTTGCAGCTTCAGACTCACCGGTGATATCAAACCAGGAGTTGGTGTACTGAACATCCATGTGTACATTCGGAACGATAGATTTGAGTCCAAGATAGAATGCGGTATAACCGGAAACAACCTCAGCATACGGATAAGCTCCGACATAGCCGATCTTGTAGTTACCGTTCTCATCAATGTTCTTATCCTGAACCTTGCCTTCATCGATCAGCTGCTGAAGCTTCAGACCGGCAACAATACCGCCGACATAACGGGCTTCATAGATCTTTGTGAATGCATTATGGAAGTTAGCCAGGCCAGCGGCTCTCGCTGTATCGCCAGTCATAGCGACAAACTGGACTTCGGGATGCTCTTCAGCCGCCTGCTGTGTATAGGACTGATGGCTGTAGGAGTTTGTGATAACCAGTTTGCAGCCCTGTTCAACACAGTCGATACAGGCGTCATAGCACTGCTCGTTCTCCGGAACATTGTACTTCCACACTACGTTGGACTCATTGAGGCCCAGATTTGCGAGTGCCTTCTGAACGCCAATGATGTGCGCATAAGTATAACCTTCATTCTCATCACCGACGAGAACAACACCGACTTTGAAGGTGTCAGCCGCTGCGGCAGGTTCCGCTGCTGCGGGAGCGGCTGCCGGCTCATTGGCGGCAGGAGCACTGTTCTCAGTCTTGTTATCGGATGCTGCCGGCGCATTGCTCGCAGCAGGAGCAGAAGTGCAGGCGAACATTGCGAGAACCATCATTGCGCAAAGAACGATGCCAAGAATTTTCTTCATGTTTTCCTCCTAAAACAATTACTTTTTTTTGTTGTTGGAATCACTGTTTCAACAGTTCAGGTTCTAATATAAACCTAATAATATTTTACAAAACCCGCTTTTCATAGTCAAGTTTTTTCATAGAAAACTAAGTAAAACGAAAAAAAAAGCGCGGGTCTTTCATTCTTCTCAGATAGAAAATCCCGCGTGTAAGTCTCTTTATATGGTTTTGAAACTATCTGTCTTTTTCCGGATCAGAATAATCCGCATTATTCGTCCGCCAAAATCGGTCCGTCGTATTGATAGGTCTGCATCAGCTGTAGTTTGAACAGGTTCGCCCTGTGCTTCCGATCGATCAGTTTTTTGATTTCAGAATCATCGATCTCTCCAGTCCGGATATAGCGGTCCAGTGCCGCGTAAGTAAATCCGAGATTATCCTCATCCGTCTTTCCGCACAATCCGTCAGACGGTACTTTGTGAACAAGAGAATCGGGCAGGCCCAGTGCAGTCCCGAGTTCCTTCACTTCCGCAACTGTCAGTTTTCCAAGCGGACAGACATCTCCGACGGAATCGCCGTAACGAGTCGAATAGCCCACCCAGTCTTCTGAAAGATTGCATGTGTTGATGACTCTGCCGTTCACGGACTGAGAAACCGCATAGAGTGTGCTCATGCGCAGACGTGGGGCCAGATTGATGCGCGCCTGATTGGAGAACTGGATCCCCGAGAAGAACAGAGCGTTTACGATGCCGTCGTATCCCTCCTTGATATTGACGATATAGTGTTTGATTCCGAGATGCTCCACGAGTGCTTTGGCGTCTTCGATATCGCTCTGCACACCGTTTGGCATCAGAACGCCGATTACGCGGTCACGGCCGAGTGCTTCCACACAGAGAGCCGCCGTGACAGAACTGTCCTTGCCGCCGGAGATTCCGATTACGGCGTTGCATCCCTTTCCATTCTCCTCAAACCAATTTCTGAGCCATTCAGAAAGATCCTTTTTGACCTGTTCAGCATCGAATTTCATTTGCTTACCCCCGCAATACGATATGGTTCTTTGAGAGTTCAGCAAGCACTTCGTCGATATACGTCTGCACTTCGGGCTTGCTTAAGGTCTTGACCGGTGAAACAAAATGCAGTCTGACCGTGATACTCTTGATCTCCGCTTCATAAATGTCCACAAGCGAAATCTTCTTCAGTGCCGCGTTCGGTTTTGCATTGAACGCCTGTTCAATGTCACCAAAGGTGAAATCCGTATCTCCCGTGAAGGACAGGTCGATGTCGATTCCCGGGAATTTAGAAGGTTCCTCATATGACAAATCTGTCTCCGGGATTTCGGCGAATGTATCCAGATCCAGTTCGGCTGTAATCAGCAGTCCCCGTTTATCGATTGTTTCCTGCACTTCAGGATGTACTTCTGCCACGTATCCGATGATTCTTCCCCCGACTATGACCGAAGCTGTGTTCGCAGGATGCTGCCATGCATAAGCAGGTGCAATCCGCTCAAAAGAAGCCTTCTGCCTTCTGAGATTCCAGACCATTGAGGCAATCATATCAAGGAACGAGGAAAACGCAGTTCGCTGGAACAGCGTATGCGATATCGAAGCAATGCCAAGAGTTCTGCGCTCGTTGCATTCGCCGTTCTCTTTTAGCCCTTTCACCACACGTCCGATCTCGAACACTCCGAAATCCGGCGCAAAATACCGGTTCTCGTTCAAGACGGGAAGCAGAGTCTGCTGCATCGAATTGCGCAGGATCGTCGCATCCGGGTTCATTCCGTTCAAAAGTCTGACATTCTCAGGCAGCGGAATATTCAGCACAGACAGTTTCTTTGCGTCACACCAAATATAGGTATGCACTTCATGCAGAGCGAACTGCTTCACCAAAGCGTCTTTGATCGCGGCTTCGTCCGCCTTTACCTGCAGCGGACGTACCGGGCGCAGCGCACTCATGGTCGTTTCAATCTTAAAATTGTCGTAACCGTAAATGCGGGTGATCTCTTCCACGACATCTGCTTTGATAGTCACGTCCTTCGTTGCACGCCATGACGGCACCGTAACCGTGAAGCAGTCGCCGTTTCTTCCGGTATCAAATCCAAGTCTTGTCAGTGTATCTATGATCTGATCCCCTGGAATCTTGATTCCGGTATACCGGTCAATAAATGCCTGATCAAAATCAAGTTTGACCGTGTCATACCGATATTCATACCGGTCTGTGAAACGAGAGACTACTTCCGCGCCGGGATCAATCGACAGCAACAGATTCGTGAAACGCGCGGCTGCAGTTTTGCACAGTTCAGGATCGAGCGTTTTTTCATACCGCATCGAAGCGTCGGTACGAAGTCCGACACGCGTTGACGTCTTTCGGACGGAAACAGCAGAGAATGTGGCACACTCCAGCGTCACAGAATCGGTATCGTCGACGATCTCACTATCCAGTCCACCCATGACGCCAGCGATTGCGACCGGAGTCTCATTTGATTTGATCATCAACGTCTCAGGATCAATCGTCCTCTTCGTTCCATCCAGTGTTTCGAATTCGAATGCTTCAGGAAAACGTTCAACCTGGATCATTTCGATCTTTCTGGAATCAAACGCATGCGTCGGCTGTCCAAGTTCCAGCATGATATAGTTTGTCAGGTCTGCCAGCAGCGAGATGGAACGCATGCCACAGTAATACAGCCGGATCTGCATGTCGATCGGACTTACTTTTTCTTTGACATTATCGATGCGGAGTGCTGAATACCGGTAGCACAGTTCACTGTCGATCCGTCCGACCGGCACCTCCGGAAGATGATCATACTGAGCCAGATCTGCGAGAGAAAGCGGGCGGAGCGGACGCTTTGCGATTGCCGAGAACTCCCGTGCGATCCCGTAATGTCCCCAAAGGTCAGGCCGGTTGGTCAGAGATTTGTTATCCACCTCAAAAACCGTATCCCGGATTCCGTAAAGATCTGTTACGCTTGCGCCGAGCGGGGCATCTTCCGGCAGTTCCAGCAGTCCTGTTGAACTGTCCGCAATCCCAAGTTCTTTAGCTGAGCAGCACATTCCGCGTGACACAACACCCGCTATGGAAGCTTCCCCGATAACCATGCCGACAACCGACGCGCCGAGAGGAGCGTACGGCACTCGCATTCCGACTCTTACATTCGGAGCCCCGCAGACACAGGTCTGCTCAGAATCACCGAGATTCAGCGTGACAAGGTGCAGCTTCTTTGAATTAGGGTGTTCTTCGATGCGGATGATCTTTCCGACCAGAATTCCCTGAACATCTTTCCCAAGTTCATAAACCTCTTCAACCTCAGCGGTCGAAAGTGTGAAACGATGGATCAGATCACTCAGATCCAGTCCGGACAGATCAACGAAATCCGAGATCCAGTTCATAGAAACTTTCATCTATCTCACCCTCCTTACCGCACAAATTGACTGAGGCTTTTCAGATTTCCGCTGTTCAGATCGCGGATATCCTTGATGCCGTATTTCATCATAGCCAGACGCGTCAGCCCGAGACCAAACGCAAATCCGGTATACTTCTCTGTATCGATCCCGCCAGCTTTCAGCACGTTCGGATGTATCATGCCGCACGGACAGAGTTCCAGCCAGCCGCTGTTTTTGCAGGAGGGACATCCCTCTCCTCCGCAAATCAGGCAGGAGATATCCAGTTCAAATCCCGGTTCAACAAACGGAAAGAAACCAGGCCGAAGCCGGACCTTGATCTCTCTCTGGAATACTTCGGAAAGCATGGTCTTCATGAAATAAATCAGGTTCGAGATTGAGATGTTCTCATCGATCATGATTCCTTCCATCTGGAAGAACGTATTCTCATGGCAGGCGTCCGTGCTCTCATTCCGGAAGCATCTTCCTGGGAAGATCGCCCGAAGCGGGGCTCCGTACTTGCGCATGATCGCGTTCTGCGCCGCGGAGGTATGTGTCTTCAGAAGCTGCCCGTTTGACAGATAATAGGTATCCTGCATATCACGCGCCGGATGATGCTTGGGAATATTCAAAGCTTCAAAGCAGTGATAATCATCAACAACTTCATCATAATCCTCGATCGTGAATCCCATGGAAGAGAAGATCTGTTCGACCTCCCGCTGAACAAGTGTGATCGGATGGTAGGATCCCTGCTGCAGCTGGCTCGGAAGGGTCAGGTCAAAGCGCGGCGCGAGAGCGATTTTTCTCTCCAGATCCTTTTTATGCGCCTCGGCTATGCGGTCTGTAATCGCCTGCTCAACCAGATTCTTGAGCTGGTTGACTTTCTGTCCGTATTCCTTCCGCTGATCAGCAGCAAGGGCGCCCATGTTTTTCAGAAGACCGGTTACTTCTCCTTTTTTACCGAGATAACGGATGCGAAGCTCTTCAAATGCTTCACTGGAATCCGCTTTTTTAAGATTCTCATAGAACTGCTCCCGCAGTTCGTCCAACGATATTGCCATATAACCTCCCAAACAAAAAATAAAAAAGCCCCATACAACAGCATGGGACGAAACAAACTCCGCGGTACCACCCAAGTTAAAGGCGGATCCGCCTTTCCCTCATTCTCCCTATAACGCGGGAACCGCCTATAAAAGGATGCTCCGGTGGCGAAACTTCCCATCCATGCTCTGCATCCCCGCTTTCAGCCGCGGCGAGGATTCTCTTTAGCTGCGTCCGGATGGTATAAAACACCTTCAACGCATGGCTATTATATGGTACAAAGTCGGGAATGTCAACTCTCAACCGTCCTTGTTTTCCTGACGCAAATAATATATTCCGGTATTCTCATAACTGCTGGGAAGGACATCCAGATACCGGTTGAGAAAAGATTTGTTTTCCTGTATAATAACTGGCATGAGCAGCAATATAGCAATTGAAAAAACAGAGCTTGATGCTTTGCTTTCTTCGTGTGTAACGATCCTGCCGGAAGGGTTTGCAGTCGACTTGAGCCTGAATCCAGGCCTTTGGAACTGGTTCGTGAGAAATGTCGGCGGACGGTCATTCTGTGATGCCGTGGCAGAATGGCTTTGTTCCGCGTTCCGAAAACAGTACGGAGTCTCTTTCCTGTTTTCGGAGTCCTGTGTTTCTTACGAATTCCGGTACCACCTCTATGCATATCTGTGGGCGAAGGGACTGCAGCGACTTCGGCCGCTCTCTACCGTACTGTTTTCCAGAGATCGTCTTATCCGGTCCTGCCACTCGGTTGAAATTGATATCAATGATACATACAGATGGTTGCAGCGAATCGTTTTTCGCTATTTCTTCGGCGTCCGGAAAGAGTATCGCAGGACTGCGCATGATCCCTATGCGGCCTTTATCTTTGGTAGAACCCGCCGAATCCCGTTTTTGTGCAAATAGAATCTTTTCCAGATTAACACACGCTCCCGGGTTTTGGGAGCGTGTTTTTTATAATTTGCATGTCCTTATTTCCAATGCACCATATCCGAGGTCACTGCTTCGGAACATATTCTCCGAAAGTCACCTGAATCTGTATCTGCTGGCCATCACGCTGGATCGTCAGAGTCGCAGTATCTCCCGCATTGAAGCTCTCAATAATATCCGACAAATCACTGTTCGAGGAAACCTGGATATCATTCACTTTCAGAATCAGATCTCCGACTTTCAGCCCAGCCTGCTCCGCTGCGCTGTCCGCGACGATATCCGCGACCTGGACACAGGAAGTTGTACTGTATCTCCAATAACCGTAATCACTGCGCAGGGACACATTTTGTGTATATACTCCAAGATATGCTCTTCCCTTGATATACCCGTAATTCAGGAGATCATTGATCTCTGTCAGGACATTATTGATCGGAATGGCAAAACCAAGTCCTTCCGCGTTGCTCCCCGATGCTTTCGCATTCACGATGCCGATCAGTCTCCCGCTGGAGCTGAACAACCCGCCGCCGGAGTTGCCCGGGGAGATTGCCGCATCTGTCTGGACCAGTTCCATCTCAACTCCTTCTACCGTTACCGGCCGGCGAAGCGCGGAAATGATTCCGCTGGTCGCGGTCCCTCTAAGTTCGCCGAGGGGATTTCCGATTGCGATAACATCCTCTCCGACTGTAAGCATGTCGCTGTCTCCGATCTGGGCAGGTGTCAGACTCTGCGCGTCGATCTTGATGATTGCGATGTCATTTCTTTTATCTGTTCCGACGATGGTCGCCTCATACTGTGTGTCGTCATTCAGAGTAACTTTGATCGATGTCGCGTTCTCCACAACATGCGCACAAGTAGCGATATATCCGTCTTCTGTCAGTACGACGCCGCTGCCGCTGCCTTCCGCTTCATAGATCTGACCCCAATAACTGACTGGGGAGAGAATGTCGATTCCTACAACGCTGGGGGCTGCGATTTCGCAGATCTGGGCCCGTGTATACATACCATCATAGACAAAGCCTTCCGAGGCGGTCACTTTTGAAGCTGCGGCAGGTTCAGCTGAGCCGGAAGTCTCCTCTTCCTTCTGCTGTGCTTCCGCCGGGGCAGGAACCGCTGTCGACGGAACAGTCTGAACCACAGGTGCGCTTTCAGGCGCCGTCAGGGCAGCTGTCTCCCGTGTGATCAGATATCGATTGGTAAGCAGTACTCCGGCGAACAGGCCTATCACGGTCGCCATGATCACACAGCTGATCAGAACGGCTGCTCCGAACTGTGGCTTTTCTTTCTTTTTATTTTTATTCCCGCTGTTTTGCGGATTCTGATTCATGTACGAATATTCCATGATTCGTATCTCCTTCTCTTTATTCGAGTGTATTCTACTTCGCAAATTTGACGTCGATATGTCAGAAATGCGGATTCTTTTAGAGAAAATGTGTCATTTTATTTAAGAAAAGAACAGATAATTGACGTCGAATCTTTTTTCTTTTAAAATAAGCCGTATGAACAAGAAGATTACTCTAAATACCGTGCTGTCATGGATCATCGCGGTCCTGAAAGGAACCCTGGTAGGGCTTGCCATCGTCATCCCCGGCGTATCCGGAGGAAGTATGCTGCTAACAATCGGCGTTTACGAAGACGCCGTTTCCATCACCAGCAAAGACCGCACTATCCGGAAGAACGCAATTATCAAACTGATCCCGTACGCGATCGGAATTGTGCTCGGCGTTGCAGTCCTCTCCTTTGTCATTACCTGGCTCCTCGCAAATTACGAACTATACACGATCCTTGTATTCTGCGGTCTGATCCTGGGTTCGCTTCCGATGCTGATCAAGGAGATCCGCGGTCAGATCAACGTGCGCCGCGCCGCGCCGTCCTACTTTCTCCTGTCCGCACTGATGATCGTGCTCATGGTTGCTCTTCCGCTTCTGAACAACCGAACATCCGAGAATTTTGAACGCCTGACAAATCAGGATTCGATCGATCTCAACAACCGCATCATCCTGATAGACGGCAGCAGTGTTCCCGGAAGCGATGTCATCACCGTCAGCAAAAACGATCCGGATCTGAAGGTACTGAAAGTCAAGTCTGATCTGAGCGGTCTTGCAGGCATGCGGGCAGATACCGCGGACGGAGTCATGCTTGAATACGACGGTTCCGATGAGGTTTACTGGTCAGAGGAACCGGTTCAGTTTGTCTGGGATGATGACAATACGGTCACAATCAACGGTATGTCCTATACCGTATACCGCGCGGTCGATACACTGAGCAACGGGATCCCTTCCGCGCTGCTTGCTCTGGCTCTCGGTTTCATTGCCGCGGGAACCATGATCGTTCCGGGTATCTCCGGTTCCATGGTACTTCTGGTCCTCGGATATTATAACAGTGTCATGTCGCATTTAAAAGGTGCGATCGTAGCATTGGTGACACTCAATTTCTCCATGCTCTCCCGTCACTGCCTGATTCTGATTCCTTTCGGAATCGGGGTGATTCTCGGTCTCATCATCGTTTCCAAACTGGTGAAATGGCTTCTTGAGAACCGTCCCACCCCCACCTATTATGCGATCATCGGTCTCATGCTGTCCTCGCCGTTTGCGATTTTCATGAAATCCTCTCTGGTGAACTCTTCTTTTCTCGCCAGCATGCACTGGTATACTGTCGTCATCAGCATTCTCTGCCTGGCAGGCGGATTCGTTGCCGCGCTCCGGCTTTCCGGAAGTGAGCACAGTTCCTGACCGATCCTGCTGAACTGCAGAAAAAGCCTTGACATTCCGGACCATGTCGGCTATAATATTTTTCGCTGTGGCGGCGTAACTCAGTTGGCCAGAGTAATCGGTTCATACCCGATCTGTCATCCGTTCGAATCGGATCGCCGCTACCATCGAAGAAAGCCCTAATTTAGGGCTTTTTTCTTATCTTCTGCATACTCCAAAAGTGCCATTTTGACCTCATTTTCGGAGTTTGACAACATTTTGACAACATTTTTGCAACAGAACAGTTTTCGCAAGTGTCTGAATTCTATGCATTTTCCGCATAAAAAAATGATCGGCGGCATGTTTTATTCATGCCGCCATGTGGATTGCTGTTGTACCGGAAACAGTCGTCATTTGCTATGTTTCAGCAATGTTATAAGACGTTCGGCAACGATTCTGCAAAGTGCTGATGCAGAGCGTCGAGCGCCTTCTCCTTCTTCTTCGCTGACAGATGCGTATAGATGTTCATCGTCACCGTCGGATCGGCATGCCCGAGAAAGTCCTGTGCCGATTTGACATCTACGCCCGCATCATACAGCATGGTCGCGTAGGTGTGCCGCAGCTGATGTGTTGTAAACGGTTCAATCGCTACGATCTTCGGATTACTGCGACTCGCGTCCCGTCCGCCTGCCTGGATATTCAGATAATGCTGATAAGATTTCCACGAGGTTGTCCACGCCGTATTGGTCATCATGCTGCCGTCCGCTGCCGGGCAGACATAGAGGAAGACGGGATCATTATCCGTACTGTCTATCCGGAAGTCGAACCCCGTGTAGAATATCCCCTGAGCGAACTGGGTGAAAGCATGCGTCCGATCATCAAGTACATGGAGAAATTTGGACTGGGATATAAGGCTTTGGCAGACAAAAAAAAGAACGCCGAAAGACGCCCCGCATCGGGCATCTTCCGGTGATTTAAATTTCAGTTTTCCTTTTCTCTTTGACGGTTTTGTTCTTCCCGCTCAGCATCAAGCAGAGAAGATTATGCATCCTTATGATTCTCCTTATTGATACTGCTCCATTGCTTCTTCGAGGCTCATGCCGTTGGCAATTGCTTCGCGGCGCTTGGCATTGACCGTTTGAATTTCCTTGACGCGCTGTCCGTCGAGCTCCATGACATCCGGATAGGCGAGGGCGGATTTATCCGGCACACCGCGATCCGGCACTGTTTCGGCTGATACGGTCGTTTCCGCTATTGTTGTTGGTTCTGTCGGCTCAGACATAACGGACAGTTGTTCCGTCGTTTTGCTGCAGCCTAATACGGATGCAAGCAGCATACCCGCCAACAGCCATACAAGCATACGTTTCATAACATTTCTCCTTCGCCTAATGTCTATGGGCAACTTAATTACACCGATAAATAAAGGAAAAGCAGGTATTCAGATCATGCCTACAAATAATTTACAATTCTGGAAATTTTCTTGAAATTCCGGATATTATTAGCTTCAGACTGCTCAGCTTCTTCATTCCGGACTCGCCGGCGTCGAACACCATAGCCTTCCCGTCCTTATAAAAGCTGTCCCATCGCTCAAGTCCCTTGCCGTTAGGGTCTCCCTCTGCGGCAAAATTGCATATATAGTCCGTCATTCGCTCGCTAAGCGTATAGTCCTCCTGCGTAAACGGTCTCCAGCTTCTAGAGAGAGTTCCATAGATATACTGAAGCTCCGCACCGTGCCACGCTCCATACTCGTCGCCCGGCAGCTGCCTTTTGAAGTAGTAAAAGTACGTCTCTCCGTGCCCTTTCTGGCTTTTTGCGAGCTTTTTCATCATAATATATAAGAGAATCGGCAGAACATCCTGGGAGGTCAGCGAGCAGATTATATTAACCGGGCAGGGTTTGTTCTTTACCTCAGATGTGAAGTTCTCATCGTATATGGCCGTCGCAAAGGCTATGGAATTTTTACCGGATGCAGCCATATAAGCGTCAAAAAGCTTTTTTGTTGGCATCGATTTAAATTCATCGATGCTCCCGGCTCCGCTTTTTTCATAGACCCTGCGCCAAAGAGCGTATGCCTTCTCCCTATTTTTATCCGTTTTCATAGCTGTGGCAAAGCCGGCGCTCGACTGGATAACGGCGCCCTTGAAAAGTCCTTTATTAAGCGGAGATTTTATCTGAGTTTCAACCGAGGACGCTCCGGCGGAGTGCCCGATAAGGCTCATTCTGTCTGGATCTCCGCCAAATGCCGATATGTTATGCTTGACCCACATAAAAGCCGTATGCTGATCGTAATAGCCGTAGTTTCCGCACTTACCGGTTTTGTCCTCCAGCTCCTTCATGGCGCAAAAGCCGAAAATATTGACCCTGTTAAATGTGACAAGTATAACGCCGCGCTTTGCAAAAGCCTCGCCGTTAAAGACCTTTTCATCAGACTGTCCGGAGAAAAGGCCTCCGCCGTAAACGGCTATCACAACCGGGCAGCCCTCGTCATTTTCCGGCGCGAAAACATTCAAAAACAGGCAGTCCTCGGAGTATTCGGAGATAACCCCCTCCATAAATTCCCGTCGGCTGAATTCACTCCCACCGTATTCCTCGTAGGCTCTCGCCTGAATCGGCGCGTTTCTGTAGGAAACGGCGCTGAGAGTACCTTCCCATTGCGTTACCTCGCGGGGATATTCAAATCTACCTGCCCGAGCATACGGGATTCCCAAGAATTTTCGTATCCCGTTTTCAGATATGCCCTCTATCTTCCCACAAGGTGCAGTAACAAACGCCGCGCTCATGCTTCATTCGTTCCCGCAAAGCAAGCGATTACGGCGGCGACGGCGGCGATAAGATAAACCGCTGCGAAGGTCATGCCTAGCACGGCGTTGCCGCCGATGAAATTGACGCCGTTCCACACATCCGAAAGGCTCGGCAGCGCGACGCGCAGCACAAGCCCGAACGCAGCGGCATACAAGGCAGTGGGCAGGATGGGCGCAAAGGCAAGCCCGGTCTTGAGTGGAAGCAGCGTTATGACTATGCCGGCAAGCGCAAGACCGAACGCGAGCCATGAGAACGTGCGATCTCCGCGGTCAAGAAGCAGATACAAAACGCTGCCGAGCAACGCGATTGCCGCAGCAATCAAAAGCACAAGATTTCTCTTTTTCATCTCACTTACCCTCCTTTTTTGCGTAAGTTTTCCAAAGAAAGATGGTGAACGCGCCAAGCGCCAGCACGCCGATGATCGCACAGCCTGCCACGGCAGTCGGCTGCCACCAATAGACGGTTTCTTCGATCACCGTTTCCGGCGCAAGGCCGTTGATCAGCAGGGAATTGACATGCGCATAGAAGAAGTGCTTGCACGCCTCCTGCATCATTTTCAGAACTTCGCCGTTTCGCTCTTTGGTGATCAGATTGCTCAGTTCACTCCGCCGTCCGGTATCGGACAGGAACAGATCCGATCCGCCCGCCAGACATTCAGCCGTGTGCATATAGGAGGACGCGTCCTTGGCGCTGTCGGTGATGTTCACACCCTTGAATCCCCATTCCTTCCGCAGGATCTGCACCTGTGTCGCTTCATGCGCGGCGGCGGCCGTCATGCCGATCCGGTTGTAGCTTGACATAACGCCGATGCTTCCGCCGTCGGTCAGCGCGCCTTCAAAGGCTTTGTAATAAATCTCACGGCACGCCTGCTCGGTGGCAAAGGTGGCGACACCGTGACGGTTCACTTCCTGATCGTTCAGGACGAAATGCTTGAAGCCTGCAATCAAGCCCTTTTCGGTCATAGCCTTTGCCATCTCGCGCGAAACGAGATAGCTCATCCATCCGTCCTCGGAGAAGTATTCCGAATTGCGGCCGAGGTACGCGGTCCGGTGGATATTCGCGCCGGGACCGAAGTTCCACGGAATGTTCGCATAGATCGCATCCTCGCTCATCAGCGCCGCACGCTCGCGGGCAAGTTCGAGATTCCACGTCGAGGCCTGCACAACGGCGTCCACATACAGCGTGCAAGGTTCGCCGTTGCCTGCCGAATACGCGCCTGCAATGCCGCTCGGTCCGTTTGTGACGCTGTTTTGCGGCTTGCCGATCTCCGGCATGGCGGCGCTGCCGCGGTCGTCACCGACGATCTCCGTCAGTTGTCCTAACGTCAACTGCTGCACAAAGGTGTCCCATTTCGGATCGTCATACGAAACGTTCTTCATGTCGATCAGCTTGAGATCGGCCTGCTGATTGAACGGTACCTCCTTGGCGTCCGGCGCGTCAGCCCGTTTTTCGTAGGAATAGCCCTCCATCAGCTTCTGCATCGGCTCCGTCGCCGTCAGATTTTCAACCGTCTTGGGGAATGTCGTCCAGTCCGTGCGCGTCAGGTACGTTACGCCATTTTCGATATGGGTGTTCAAATCCACGTCCTGCAACCGATTGGAAACGACCTCGCCTGTGACAGGGTTGGTTGCATAGGTTGTGTTGTCCCTTTCGGCAAGCGTCACAAGGATGGTCTTTGCCGCATCGCCCGATACCGGATGACCCTGCTCGTCAAACAGGCCCGAAGCGCCTTTAGCGGCAAGAATGTTGTTCAACGCGTCGTGCGCATCGGCGCCGATGGCAAACCGGTATTCGCCCGCATCAAACACATAGCAGCCGGTCCTGGTGTTGTCTGCGCCGTTCGGGGCGGTCTCGTCATACGTCGCAAACGCATAATCCTGCACGGTCAGCGTGACCGTTTCACTTTCGCCCGCCGCTAGTTCCTTTGTCTTTTGGAAGCCGATCATGGAAACGGCGGACTTTTCCGCCATGCCCGGCGCATAGGGGCATTGCACATAGAGCTGCACAAGGCTTTTGGATTTGCCCGCAAAGCCGCCGTCATTGGTGACAAGCACCTCGGCGGTTACGGTGTGCGCGTCCCGATCCCATGTGATCGACTGCACGGTCTGCGTAAACGAGGCATAGCTTTTGCCGTAGCCGAACGGATACGCCATCTCCTTGGCATAGTCCCATCCGTCGGGATCCACGAACGCGCCTGCCGCGCCGGTTGCATTGTTCTGACCGAACACCTGATCCTGGTAACGCGTTTCGTAATACTTATAGCCGACGTAGATATCCTCGGCATAGACCAGATACCGGTCGTGATAGAGCTTGTTCAGGTTTGTGAACTGAAAATCGCCGTAGTTCTGCATCGCCGGCGCGGAAAGCGAGCTGGCCGCCCAAGTGTCGGCAAGGCGCCCGGATACATCCGCCTTGCCCGTCAAAAGATCGGCGATACCGATATAGCCGTAATTGCCCGTTGCGCCGTAGACAAGGCAGGCGTCCACGCCGTACTGTTTCTCCTCGATCCATTGCAGATCCATTGCAAACGGACTGTTGACCAAAACGATGACTTTCTCGAAGCATCCTGAATCATGGATCATCTTCAGTAAATCCGCCTCCGCCTGATGGAACGACAGCAGCGGCACGCCGTCCGCGTCGCATGTGTCAAGATCGACGCCCTCGCCGCCGTAGCGAGTGAGAAGGACGATGGCCGCATCGTTGTAATCGTCTGCAAACGACGCCTTCAGGGCATCGGTATAAAACGAGATCGACACTTCCCCGATGGAGGATTGCCCCGGCGTCGCTGCGGAAACGCGGCTGACCCCGCTGTTCTGATAGGCTTCCTGCATGGTCGGGTTGACGACAATTCCCGCGGCGGCAAAGGCGTCATAGAGCGTGCCGCCTTTGTTCGGGTTAAAGCTCGCGTTGCCGGCATTGGTGCGGTAGACGGGATCTTTGACCGAGTTGCCGAACAGCGTGACCCGACGTTCCGTTTCCCGGAGCGGCAGCGCATTGTTTTCGTTCCGCACCAATACGGCGCCCTCGTGCATCGCACGAATGTTGTGATCGCGCTCGTCCGAAAGAAGCTTTTCGCAGTTTTCCGCATTCAGTTCCCCGTAAGCCGAAGGGTAATACATCGTGTCCGCATCGGCGTCCATCGCCTTTGCGCCGAGTCCCAGAAAGCTGTTGACATAGCCGGAGTAATAAAACAGGGTGCTTGTTCCGGAGATCGCGGCAGACAGCAGCAGAAGCAGCGCCGCCGTCAAGCCGAGCCATCGTTGTGCTTTTCGCATGGATATCCCTCCCGTATTCTGGATGAATTCAGCATAACAGATCGAGCGTTTCATTTCATCCGATCTCGCATAACCTTGCTGTTTGCGGCGGAGAATGGTTGACGCAGACTTTTACGAAATGCTACAATTCTATTCGGAGGGAAGGAAATGATTCGCGTTGCCGTTGTAGAGGATGAAGCTGTTCATGCCGACAGGCTGATCGCCTGTCTGCGTCGCTATGGCAGGGAAAATGACCTTGCCTTTTCCGCTGCGCGCTTTTCCGATGCGATTTCCTTTTTGGAAACCTATCGGGGCGGCTTTGACCTTGTATTTCTCGACATCCGTATGCCCGGTATCGACGGCATAGAGGCGGCGAAGCGCCTTAGGGGGATCGACGCCGCGGTACAGCTGATCTTTGTGACAAGCCTTGTCCGCTACGCCGTGGACGGCTACGCGGTCGGCGCGGCCGATTATATCGTAAAGCCCTTCTCCTATGAGGTATTCGCGTTAAAGCTTTTTCGCATCTTACGCCAGATGCCCGACCGTGACCGGAAAATATCTTTCCGGTTCGGCGCGGTCTATCACCGCTTTTCCGAAAGTGACATTCGATACGGCATCGTGGAAGAGCATAACATCCGGTATCGGCTGCAAAAGGAAAGCGTTCTGCGCCGCATGACGCTGAACGACGCGCTGGCGGAGCTGGATGAACGCTTTTGCCGCATCCACAGCGGATGCTTTGTCAATCTCGATTATGTCGAAGGGTTTAACGGGGAGACGGTCACAGTCGCCGGGGAAACGCTGCCGGTCAGCCGCAACTGGAAAAGCGCCTTATCGGAGCGCCTTTCGGCGCAGGGAGAACGCCTATGATCGAGCTTTTACAATCCATATTCGGGGGAATGACGCGCTATGTCATCATGGCGTTTATTGAGATCGCCGTATTTTGGCTGTATGTGCCTGTGTTTTGCGGCGGCAGCAAACAAAGAAGCTTGTTTATGCTGCGGGTTGTCATGCTGATCCTGCTTTCGGTGCTCATGTGCATTCCCATCGCCGCCGTTCGCGGGGCGAGCGACGCGCTGTGGAACCGTATTTTGGCAGAAGTGCTGTATGCCGCCGTCGAGCTTGGGAGCATCTTCTTTCTCTTTCGGGAGCCTGTTTCGGAAATCGCCATGCTGTTTACGGGACTGACCGTGGCACGTAGTATTGCTGGAAATTTGATTCCTCTGCTGCGAAACCTTCTGGGGCGCAACGATATGGAAACGATCAGCCTGTTCGCCGATGAAGTGCCCATGCGGGACTGGACGATCTATCTGCTTTTGCAGCTTGCGTTCCTTTTACTGATGGCATGGCTGTTCCGCGGCGGCAGGAAAAATCGGAGTGTTCGTTTGGAACCGCAAGGCGCGCTTCTGCTGACCGGGATCACATTGTTGCTCAAATGTGTCCTTGCGCCGGTTGCCAGACAATATCAGCAAATGAGCCTTCCCTTATCCATGGTCGTGCGAGTGCTGATCCTGCTGCTGTATTTGACCGTGATTGCGGCGCGCGCCGGTTTGATCGGCAAGCAGCGATTGGAAACCGAGCTTCGGATCTCGGATGAGCTGCTGCATGTGGAAAAGAAACGCTATGCGGAGATGCGCGATTCGATCGAGCTGATCAATATGCGCTGTCACGATCTGAAGCAGCATCTAAAGCACCTGCAAAGCAAGCTGACTGAGGAGGAAACCGCCGCCCTGCGGGAAGCGATCGATATTTACGACAACAATATCCATACCGGCAGCGAGATCGTCGATACCGTGCTGTATCAGAAGGATCTGCTGGCGCGAAGCAGTAACGTTCAATTCACGTGGATGTGCGACGGAAGCGCCGTGACCTTTATGGAGCCGAGCCGTCTGTATGCGCTGCTGTCCAACGCGTTGGAAAATGCCATCGAAGCGGTCACGCCTCTACCGGAAAACAAGCGCGTCATTTTGCTCCATATCCGCCGGGAGGGTGCGGACGCCGTGATTGAAACGACCAATTATTTCGATCCTAACGTCACGGCAATGAACGGCACAGCAAAGCAGGATAAAGCCCATCACGGATTCGGCATTAAAAGCATGCGTTTTATTGCGGAAGATTACGGCGGCACCGTCTCCACATCGCAAAAGGACGATATGTTCTTCTTGACAGTCCGTCTGCCGATTCAACAACAGGTTGTGTTGTGATTTCCGTATTCCCGTACTGCGATAACATGCCTTTCTGCACCTGATCCGACAAAATGCAGTACAGAAGGCGCTGAAATATAAAAAGATCTCCTTGCATAAGCGTTGCATAAAGGTACGCGGTTCTACTTCAATTACTCCGGCATTTTTGACAACACTTTGAAAACAAAAGAACGAATCTGATGCATTTATTGGACAGATTAAATTGTATGAAAAACGTCGAAAACGCCATGAAATAGGCGTTTTTCTTAATTTTATCGATGTTTTTTCAGGTCCTTTCCCTGCCCTTCATACCCGATCTGTCATCCGTTCGAATCGGATCGCCGCTGCCATTAAAAAACGGCCTCCCTATTCGGAGGTCTTTTTTGTTTATAAGAACATACCGCAGACCCACTGCATCAGGCAGTGGGTCTGGACTCCTGATTCGATTATTTCGAAATACTGTCGATAAAACGCAGGAACGCGGCTTTTCCTTCCGGTGTACGTTTATAAACGCCTGCATGCTCCAGCACCTTTGCAAAGACCTTTCCGGTTTCAAGCTTGATGATCTCAAGCGCGTTTTCCGGTGTGAACACATACTTGCCTGCCAGCTCGTTTGCCCAGTCAGCATGAATGCCCTCTACGGGATCGCCTTTGCTCAGCGTTTCGGCAACTTCGGACAATTCAGTCTTAAGCCGCGCCGGGAGAACTGCAAGCCCCATTACCTCAATCAAACCGATGTTCTCCTTTTTAATATGGTGCAGTTCGGCATGCGGATGATACAGTCCGAGCGGATGTTCCGGAGTAGTAAGATTGTTTCGCAGAACGAGATCAAGTTCAAAAGCCTTCTCTCTTCGCCTTGCAATCGGAGTGATCGTGTTATGCGGGACCCCCTCTGTCTCAGCGTAGATTACCGCCGCCTCATCCGTATAACTGCGCCACGCGGCAAGGATCCTGTCCGCCAGATCGATCAGGCGTCCGGGATCTTCCGCGGTGATGCGGATGACGCTCATCGGCCACTTGATGATCCCTGCCTTCACGTCTTCGAAACCAGAGAAAGTTATGTCCGTTTCCACCGGTGCTTTCGCCATCGCGAAAGTATAATGACCTCCCTGGAAGTGATCGTGCGCAAGGATCGATCCGCCGACG
>JAEEGL013186309.1_pt1 | contig 36173 bp, 29 predicted proteins | sample 9134231 | NCBI WGS metagenome assembly JAEEGL01 (sample SAMN16246548, study PRJNA631951) | gut metagenome | biome: gut microbiome; feature: rumen; material: fiber-attached | host: Bos | place: Iran: Karaj | collected 2018-10
GCTCCCGATACTGCTTTTTGTATTAAGAAACTGATGCCACATTTCTTTTACCTTAGAGATAACTGCGCAGGTAAAAGAACAAAAGAGGAAGATGAAATCTTTGCAATTCTCGACAATATCATCGGAAATGCTGCGAAGGGCATTATGACAGGAGGCTTCCATACTCCTAATCACAGATGGGCCATTGCATCTACTCTTATGGAGTGTTCCAAGATATACGGCGATGAAAAAATGGCTGAATGCGCAAATCGTTATCTTGCTGAAGGAATTGATTGTAATGAAGATGGCGAATACGCAGAAAAATCTGCAGGAAACTACAATCGTGTGAACAATGATGCGATGATTACGCTTGCAGAGGCAACCGGTGATAAGACTTATGAAGAGCATGTTATTAGAAATCTTCATATGATGCTTCATTATTGGGAGCCGGATGGATCTGTTTTTACTGCGAATTCCACTCGTTTTGATAAAGATCGCCTGATGTACCCGACAGATTATTACACAGAGTACATGCTGATGGCGCAAAGATATGATATCCCTGAGTTTTACGAGATGCTGAACACAATCATAGATATCTGCCAGAAAAAGAATCTTCATGGACCGGACTGCCTCATTGAATTTATGCGTTATCCGGAGTGGAGAAAAGTAGAACATGAAGGTCTTTATAAGGATCCTGATTTCCATGTTTTCTATAAAAATTCCGGAATTTCGAGGAATAAGACAGGAAGATATACCTATACGGTTATGAGCGGTAAGTCAAACTTCCTGTATTTCCATAGCGGAACGATAAAGCTGGAGATGAAGGTGGCAGGAAGCTTTTGCGAGCACAGGGCTTTCAAAGCTGAGACGATAGAGGATAACAATGGAGAGCTTCATCTTCATCAGACAATGCATGGCTGGTATTACCTTCCATGGAGTCCTGATAAGATACCGGAGACCAATGACTGGTGGCAGATGGACAATGCCGCACGTGATAAGAAAATGGGTCCGGACATGGACATCGATGTATGGGTAAAAGAGAGCAAAGACAAAGATGGTATTGATGTAAGAGTGAAGACCAGCGGTGTGGACGGTGCTCCATGGAGAATTGAGATGTCACTTACCGGTGCGGATTTCATGGAAAATGAGCATCTTGCGACAAATCTCAGAGGTAACGAGACAATAATTGCCAAAGATAACTTCGTAACCCTCTCAAATAGCAAGGATACCATCACAGTAGGACCGGCTTTTGGCGCTCACAGATTTATGGAGGGCAAAGAGGACTCTGAACTTACGAATGCAGGCGCGTCAACGCTGTATTTTACTGACTACACAGGATTTGATCACACTATAACCATAAGAAATATGAGAAGTAATTTCTGATATATAACATATATACGTCATATAAAACGAGGGGCTACAATGAAATACATTGAATTTGATGAAAAAAGAAGCATGGATATAGTGTTTTTGGGGCGTATAGCCATTGATTTTAATCCAATAGACTATTTCCATCCGTTGGAGGAATGCACAACTTTTAAGAAATATGTGGGAGGATCGCCTGCCAATACCTCAATTGGAGTGACCAGACATGGGCTGAAAGCAGGTTTTTTTGCCAAGGTTTCAGACGATCAGTTTGGAAATTTTGTAACTGAGTACATGAAAAAAGAAGGAGTTGATACCTCACATATAACAAGGTGCAAGAATGGAGAGAAACTGGGGCTTACATTTACTGAAATTCTTTCACCTACTGAGAGCAGCATTCTTATGTACAGGAATGAGATTGCGGATCTGCAGCTCAGCGTGGAGGACATAGACGAGGACTACATCAAAAACAGCAAAGCTCTTTTGATTTCCGGTACTTCTCTTGCAGCAAGTCCTTCCAGAGAAGCGGCGCTTAAGGCAGTACTTCTTGCTAGGAAAAATAATACGAGAGTGATATTTGACATCGATTACAGGGCTTATAACTGGAAAAATCCTGATGAAATCTCCATTTACTATGAGGCAGTTGCCAGAAATGCAGATATTATCATGGGTTCCAGGGAGGAGTTTGATTTAACGGAAAGACTTATAGACCCCGGCAGAAGTGATGGAGAGACCGCAAAGGCCTGGTTCGAGCAGAATGCGAAGATTGTGCTTATAAAGCATGGAAAAGAAGGATCTACTGCCTATACCAAAAATGGCGAGAAATATGGGGTTAAGCCATTTCCGGTAGAAGCTCTCAAAGGCTTTGGTGGTGGAGACGGATATGCATCAGCCTTTTTATATGGAATCTTTTCCGGCTGGGATATGAGAGATTGCCTTGAATTTGGCAGTGCTGAGGCTTCCATGATGGTAAAGAGCCATTCATGCTCCGAAGAATTGCCAACTACAGATGAGGTCAAGGCATTTATTAAAGAAGAGAAGGAAAAATACGGAGATATGATCGTATAAAGGAGAATGGGGATGGAAAAAACTATTAGATTGACTACGGCGCAGGCTTTGGTAAAGTTCCTTGATCAGCAGTATGTTTCTTTTGACGGAAAAGAGACAAAGTTTGTAGAGGGGATTTTCACTATCTTCGGACATGGAATCGCTGTGGGGCTTGGAGAAGCACTGGATCAGAATCCCGGAAAGCTCAAAGTATTTCAGGGAAGAAATGAGCAGGGAATGTGTCATACAGCGTGTGCTTTTGCTAAGCAACATAATCGCAGGAAAATAATTGCCTGTACATCGAGCGTGGGGCCCGGAGCTGCAAATATGGTAACGGCCTGTGCAGATGCTACTGTTAACCACATTCCTCTTTTGGTTTTTCCTGCAGATACATTTGCAAGCAGACAGCCGGATCCTGTTCTTCAGCAGCTGGAGGTGGATAGCAGTCTGGCGGTTACAACAAATGATGCGCAATCAAATGTTATTTTATCAAATGCAGAGGGTGTAACAGGCGAAAAACCGCTATTCTTCTTCCTTGAGAGGTACATGCAGGCTTATGCAGATGAAATCAAGTCCTTTATTGATGCTGTTGAGAATGATAAAGAGACAATCGTTAATATCGATGATGGATTAAAGCCTGTTCTTATGGCTATGGCGGCAAATCTTTCAGTGAAAGAGCACAGACCGGTAAAACTCTCAGAGGTTGAGGCCTGAGACAGAGCTGCTATTTGCTTATATGAAGGATTTGGGATATACAGGGGGTTATATGGCATACGAATTTATAGCACCGGGCAAAATCGTGACTGGAAGCGGTAGCCTTGGTGAAATAGCTAAATACATAGATGGTTTTGGCAAAAAAGCGCTGATTGTCTGTGATCAGATTACAGAAAAGCTTGGAAAGGTCAAGATCATTACAGATGTCCTTACCGATAAGGGCATCGGATACGCAATTTACGATGATTTTCTCGGTGAACCCACAAATGTGATGATAGATGATGCACTCTCCATATATAGAAAAGAGGCTTGTGAGTTTATCATCGGTATTGGTGGCGGAAGTGCTCTTGACATAATGAAGGCAGTTGCCGCGATGGATGGCAATACGGGTAAGATCTCTGATTATATGGGAAAAGAGATAGGGAATATTCGCGCTAAGATGATAGCAATCCCTACTACTGCAGGAACCGGCTCAGAGGCTACGCAGTTTACCATTATTTCAGACGTGGATTCCGGCGTGAAAATGCTTTTAAAGGGTGCTCAGCTCATGCCTGATATTGCAATTATTGATCCTGAGCTTACGATAACACTTCCGAGAAAGATGACAGCATCCACAGGACTTGATGCGCTCACACATGCAGTAGAAGCATATACTTCAAAGAAGGCCCAGCCGATCACAGATACTCTTGCGATGTCAGCAATTAAGAGAATCTTCAATTATTTGCCGCTTGCATACAGAGATGGGTCAAATGATATGGCAAGAAAGCAGATGTCTATAGCAGCATTGGAGGCGGGAATGGCTTTCAATAATTCAAGCGTTACGCTTGTTCATGGAATGAGCCGCCCGATTGGAGCTCTTTTCCATGTTCCTCACGGTATATCCAATGCGATGCTTTTAAATGTCTGCCTTGAGTATGCAAAAGAAGGAACAAAGAGCAGATTTGCAGATATGGCAAGGGCTATTGGAACTGCGAAAGATACAGACTCTGAGGATAAGGCTGCGGATAACTTTATGCTTGAGATCAAGAAAATCTGCGATATTTGTCAGATTCCAAGCCTTGAGGAGTATGGGATTCCAAAAGACGCATTTTTTGCCCAGATAGATAAGATGGCGGAGGATGCTATGATAAGCGGAAGTCCTTCTAATACCAGACGTGATCTAAATGCAGAGGTTTTAAGGGAACTGTATCGAAAGTTATTCGATTAAGAGTCTCTCATGACAAAAAATGCAATGTTTTTTAAGAAAAAGCAAAAAAATAAGCTATTTAGAGGACAGGCACTTTGATACAATAAATGTATCGTAGGTATAGCGAAACACAAAGGAGGAATTATGAGAAGGAAAATCAATTCGAAAGCAGTCTCTCTTGCATTAGCGGCAGCGACTTCTATTACAATGCTTGCCGGCTGCGGCGGAGCTGCTACACCAAGTCAGTCTACTTCTGGAGAGGCAACCCAGACAGAGACAACTACAACTACTACTGATAGCACTGCAACTACAGACATTGCTTCCACAATGGAAGATGTAACTGTAGAGGGGGTTGCAGAGGCACCAATGCTTGCTGATCAGGTTGCATCCGGAAAGCTTCCTGCTATCGAGGACAGAATTCCAAACGCAGACAATGTTTTTGTAGAGACAGTAGATGCTACAGGCGGTGCGCTTGAGATCGGTACCTATGGCGGAGTTATCAATCTGACACAGGCTGGAGGAAGCTGGGGACTTTCCAGACCATCTCTTGAGTCAATCATCAGATATAATACAGACGGTTCTTATTATCCAAACGTAATCAAATCATACGAGCATAATGATGATTACACAGTTTGGACTTTCAAGTTAAGAGAGGGCATGAAGTGGTCAGATGGTGAGGACTTCAATGCAGATGATATCACTTTCTGGTACTACATGTGCCACATGACCAATTATGACAGCAAGAAGAGCTGGGCAGCTCTTAAGGAAGATGTTAATGGTGAGGATGCATGGGCAACACTTAAGAAGGTTGATGATTACACAGTAACATGGACTTTCGTAAATCCTAAGTATCCTGCAGACTTCATTGAGAACGGCGATTTCAAGTGGTGCTGGGCTCCCGCTCATTACCTTGCAGATCTTATTCCTGATTCTGAGGATTATCCATACTTTGAGAACGAGTATTGGCCATCAACAGGTCTTTCAGAGGAAGACGTTCTTGCAAATGCGCAGAAGAAGAACATCGATGCAGCAACAGTTAAGGATCTTGGTAAGGCAGTATCCTACAACTTCTGGAATACATCAGGACTTCCAACACTTAACTCATTCGTTCTTTCAACTGTTCCAGGAAACAGCAGCAAGGATGATACACTTTGTATCATGGACCGCAACCCTTACTTCTGGAAGGTTGACGCCGCAGGAAATCAGCTTCCTTACGTAGATGCGCTTCACTTCAATTCTACTTCAGAGGATGGACAGGATCTTCTTATGTTCCGTTCAGGAGAGATTGATGTTATTACAATCGCAATGCAGGATATTTCAGCAACGCTTGCAGACCTTGGCGATGCAGCACAGCTCCGCGAGTGGGGAACAACTAACTGGGGTGCTTACCAGGTAACATTCAACTATACAAATACTGATGAGAATTACGCAACACTCTTTGCTAACCCTGATTTCAGAGAGGCAATGAGCATCTGTGTTGACAGAAGTCAGGTTTCTGAACTTCTTACAGATGGATTCCTTGAGCCGGGCCAGTGCGCTCCTGCAGAAGGAAACGTTGGATATGATGCAGACTGGACCACAAAGTGGACAGAGTACGATGTAGATAAGGCTAAGAATCTTCTTGAGGGATGCGGACTTGTTCTTGGCAATGATGGCTTCTATAAGTTTGCTGATGGTTCAGACCTCATGCTTACATTCCTTGCTTATGATGGCGGCGCTGATGATTCTTACCCTGTATTTGAGCAGTATTACAAGGCAGTTGGTGTCAACTGTGCGCTTAAGAACCTTGAAGTAGCAGCATTTGATGAAGCTATTGATAACAATGACTGGGTTGCAGTAATGGGACCTCACACATCTATCGGTGGTGCTTCACTTAAGGATAGAGCAGCTCCATTTGTTCCTATCGCTCAGTCAGCTGAGTGGTATGGTGAGTATGGTACATACTATCAGACAAAGGGCGCTCAGGGTGTTGAGCCTACAGGCGATATGGCAAAGCTTGTTGAACTTTATGATAAGTGGCGTCTTACATCTGATGAGACAGAGAGAGAAACATATCAGGATCAGATCTATCAGATTCACAAGGATAATCTCTGGTCACTTGCTTATCTTAAGGCTGAGAATTCATATGAGCTCATTAGTTCCAAGATCAAGAACTATGCAGATAACCTTGTATGGGCTGACTGTTATCAGTATGCTAACATGACACACTACGAAGTGCTTTTCAAGGCTGAGTAATCGCGTGGAGAGGTTTCTATAGATAACAATAGTTATTCAATAGAAACATGGTATTAAGAAAAAATAATTGTAAAGCTTTACCGGAGACGTGAGGGGGTTTCCACGTCTCCGGTTTTTACTAGAAAGGGATATTTCTAATGGAGGAAAATAAAAGCAAAAACGGCTTTGTGGATGCTCTAAATGAATTCTATAGAAGAGATCTTGTACAGTATATTATCAAGCGAATTCTTTGGTTCATTCCTACATTGCTCCTTATTTCAATATTAGTTTTCTTCGTTATACAGCTTCCTCCGGGGGACTATGTATCCGCGCACATTGCGGCGCTTGCAACAGAAGGAGAGCTGGTTGATGCTGATTATGCGGCTTCAATGAGAGAGGACTATGGTCTTGATCTGCCGGTTTGGCAGCAATATCTTAAGTGGGTTAAAGACATTATCTGGACACCTACAGATTCTGCTTATTACAGACTTTATCATTCACATCATAACTGGAAATACTCATTTGCTTACGGACGTGACGTTTGGAGTGTAGTTAATGACAGACTTGGTCTGACAATAGGCGTCACTGCTATTATTATGCTATTTCAATATCTGGTATCCATTCCAATTGCGGTATATGCCAGCACACATCAGTATTCGGCAGGCGATTACATATCTGCAATCATTGGTTTCCTTGGAACGGCGATACCTAACTTTATTTTGGCAATTGTGCTGATGTATTTATCTTACAAGTGGACAGGAAATGCCAATGTTGGACTATTCACTCAGGAGATGCTACAAAACGGCATTCATCTATATAATTTCGGTGATTTCTTAAAGAGAATGATCATACCTATCGTGGTTATCGGTACCAGTGGAACTTGTGGTATCATTCGTTCCGTTCGTGCTCAGATGCTCGATGAAGTTGCAAGACAGTACACTCTGACAGCAAGAGCAAAGGGTGTATCTGAGGGTAAGATCATAATGAAATACTGCTTCAGAGCAGCTATCAACCCTACAGTATCAGGACTTGGCGGAGTTCTTTCAAGCCTGTTCTCAGGATCAACTGTAACAGCCATGGTACTTAACATGCAGATTCAGGGCCCTGTTCTTTATAAAGCCCTTCAGTCTCAGGATATGTATCTTGCAGGTGCTATTGTTATGATCCAGGCTGTATTGGTTGTTATCGGAGTACTTCTTTCCGATATAGCATTAGCTTTCCTTGATCCAAGAATTCGTTATTCAGGAGGTAACAGATAATGGCTAAGAATAAGAAGTCAAAAGAAGATTATTATCTTGCCTCCCAATGGACATTGATGGCAAGAAAGCTGAAAAAGCATAAACTGGCTCAGGTTTCATTCATTATACTCGCAGTTTTATACATTTCAGCATTATTCGCAGATTTCCTTGCTCCATACTCACTTGATGAGTTCGACGGACTTTACAGGAATTCAGCACCTACCAAGATTTACACGATATTTGAAGATGAGCATGTAGGACCTCATGTTTACAAGCTCTCCAAGTCAATTGATAAAAAGACATTTGAAGTAACACTTGAGCCTGATCTTTCAGAGTATTATAAGATTAAATTCTTTGTTCATGGCACTGAGTACAAGATTTTGGGACTTTTCCCATGTGATCTTCACCTTTTTGGCGTATCAGAAGGCTCTAAGGGTGGAACCGGAGCGAAGATATTCCTGTTTGGAGCAGATTCTCTTGGGCGAGACATTTTCTCCAGAGTATTGCTGGGGGCAAGGATTTCTCTTTCGATTCCGTTTGCAAGTGCTATCATAAGCTTTTTCCTTGGTATAGCTATTGGATCTATATCAGGATACTTTGGTGGCGTGCTAGATATGATCATTCAGAGAATTATCGAGGTTATCGGTGCGGTTCCTCAGATTCCTCTTTGGATGGCACTTTCAGCAGCTATTCCTGCCGGAATCTCTACAATAAAAATGTATTTTTACATGACAATCATCCTGTCATTCATCAACTGGACAGGAATGGCAAGAGTAGTTCGAGGCAAGTTCCTCTCACTTAAGAATGAAGACTATGTCATGGCTGCGAGAATTTCAGGCGTTTCCACATGGAAGATCATTTGGAAGCACCTTGTTCCGGGATTTATGAGTTACCTTATTGTATCCCTAACACTTGGTATTCCGGGATCAATCGTAGGTGAGACTTCAATGTCATACCTCGGACTTGGTATCAAATCACCGGCTACCAGCTGGGGCGTTCTTCTTCAGGAAGCCAGCTCAGTAACGGATGTTGCTGCCAACCCACACAAGCTTATACCCATCATTTTCGTAACTATTACGGTTCTTGCATTTAACTTCCTCGGCGATGGAATGAGAGATGCAGCAGATCCATACAAGTAATCAGGAGGAATTTATGGAAAAAGATAATATTTTGGAAGTAAAAGACCTCCACATAGACATCAAAATGATGGAGGGAACCCTTACTCCTGTAAGAGGTGTTAATTTTGAGATAAAAAGAGGCGAGACACTTGGTCTTGTTGGAGAATCTGGTTGCGGTAAATCCATTACCTGTAAGGCTATTCTTGCGATAAATGACAAGAAATGCTATCCACACGGCGAGATCATGTTCCGAAATGAGGATGATACTGAGGTAGATATCCTCAAGATGGATCCAAAGGGAAAAGAGATCCGTAATATCAGAGGCAAGCAGATATCAATGATCTTCCAGGAGCCGATGGTTGCCTTTTCACCAATGTATACTATCGGCAATCAGATTACTGAGGCTACTCTGCTTCACATAACCAAAGATAAAAAGAAGGCTAAAGAGATATCTTTGGATGTTATGAGAAAAGTTGGTATCGCCAACGTAGAAAAGAGATATAATCAGTATCCGCATGAATTTTCAGGCGGCATGCTTCAGAGAGCGCTGATCGCTATGGCTCTTGTGTGCAATCCAAAGCTTCTTATTGCAGATGAGCCTACAACAGCTCTTGACGTTACAATTCAGGCCCAGATTCTGGAGCTTATGAAAGAGCTTCAGAAAGAGTTCAACATGGCAATTCTTTTTATAACGCATGATCTTGGTGTTGTTGCCAGAATGTGCGACAGAGTTGCTGTTATGTACCTTGGAAAGGTTGTTGAGACCGGCGATTCAAAGACTATTTATGCTAACCCTCAGCATCCTTATACAAGAGGCCTTATGGGCTCTGTTCATAAGATTGGTGGAAGAAAAGACGAGAGATTATTCTCAATTGAAGGAACAGTTCCGCTTGCCATGAATCTTCCTAAACAGTGCGGCTTCTATGACAGATGTGACTGCAGGATTGAAGGTCTTTGCGACAAGGCAGAGCCTGAGCTTGTTGAGATTGAGCCGGGCCACAAAATTGCCTGCTTTAACTGTCCTAATGCTGCCTGCCAGAAGCAGAGAGAGGAAGCAGAGGCAAGAATTAAGGAAGAAGAGGCCAGAGGACCTGTAGAGGAAGGAGGAAAGAAGCGTGGAAAAAGATAATATTCTTGAAGTCAGACATCTTCACAAGCGTTTTACCTCCAAGAATGTAACCGTTAAAGCTGTTACAGACGTTTCCTTCAGTGTCCGCGAAGGCGAGACAATCGGTATAGTTGGAGAATCAGGTTGTGGAAAGACTACACTTGGAAGATGCATTGTTCGTGCTTATGACGCTTCTGAAGGAGAGGTTTTCTATCGCACAGAAGCTGGCGAAGAGCTTGATTTCCTCAAAGTTGATAAAAAGAAAATGAAATCCATCCGCAAGGAAATCCAGATGATCTTCCAGGACCCATATTCATCCCTTGATCCAAGAATGACAGTTCTTGATATCATCAAGGAGCCTCTTAAGGCAAATTACCCTAAGATGCCCAAAGAAGAAATGGACAATATGGCAAAAGAGATGGCGGAAAAAGTTGGACTTAACCCGGCTTATCTTATGAGATATCCGCATGCTTTCTCAGGTGGACAGAGGCAGCGTATCGGAATTGCCAGAGCACTTGTTTTAAAGCCAAAGATCATTGTGTGTGATGAGGCGGTTTCAGCTTTGGATGTTTCTATCCAGGCTCAGGTAATCAACCTCTTGAAAGATCTTCAGAAAGAAATGAAATTGACATATATCTTCATTTCCCACGATCTTTCAGTAGTTGAGCACATTTCAGACAGAGTCGGTGTAATGTACCTTGGTAAGATGGTTGAGTATGGTGAGACAGAGCAGATATTCACTCATCCAAAGCACCCTTATACTGAGGCGCTTATGTCTGCCGTACCTGTAGCGGATCCTAATTATCAGCAGGAGAGAATTCCTCTTAAGGGAGAGATTCCAAACCCTGCCAATCCGCCAAGTGGATGCTATTTCCACACAAGATGCAGATATTGCGATCAGAAGTGTAAAGAACTTACTCCTGAGTATAGGGAATTCGATAAGGGACATTTCGCTGCCTGCATTCATGCTGATGAACTCAAACTTAAAGGATTTGATTATTCAGAATTAAACGCATAATTTAATGTGAAAAGACAGGGCCTAAAGCTGAGACTTTAGGTCCTTTGTTTTTGCCATTGATTAGAAAAAACGCTATAATCAGAAAAGATTTGATTTAAATAAAGATGAGGATAATGGCGTGAAGATAGATAGAAAAAGAGTCAGAGAGCAGTTTGCAGCATATACAAGGAACTATAATGCAGAGGATCCCAAGATTGCGCTCAAAATAGCGCACACATACAGAGTTGCAGATAACTGTGAGGAAATAGCGAAGTCAATCGGGCTTTCAGGTGAAGATGTTGAGCTTAGCTGGTTGTCAGGTATGCTTCATGATGTTGGAAGATTTGAGCAGGTAAGACGATACAATACCTTTATTGATGCGGATTCAGTAGATCATGCCGAATTTGGCGCAGATCTTCTCTTTGGGGAGGATAAACTGATTCGTTTGTTTGTTGATGACAGTTCCTGTGATGATTTCCTGGAGATTGTTATTCGTCAGCATAATAAGTTCAGGATAAGAGAGGATGTTAAGGATAAGATCCTTGATTTCTGCAATATTCTAAGAGATGCTGACAAGGTAGACATCCTGCGGGTAAATGTAGAGACACCTATGGAAGAAATCTACAATGTTACCGAGGAGGAACTCATGGAATCCGCTGTTTCTGATGCAGTAATAGAGCAGATGAAAGAACATCACGCTATATTCAGAGATTTTTGTGTCACACCGGCAGACCACCTGATCGGACATATTTCGCTGAATTTTGAGCTTGTTTTTCCAAAAAGCTGGGAGCTGGTAAAGAAGCAGGGATATCTATATAAAATGTTCGACTTCCCATCGAGGAATGAGAAAACAAAAGATGCCATAAAACTTACGAGACAGGAGCTTGAAAGCTTTTATGCTGATTAGTCAGCTTATCAGCCTTCAAGCAAATCGCTTAGTTTTTTATTATAAAAGAAGTCTTTTTCAAGATCATAGAATTCAGTCCACATGGATAGTGTCCTGCACCTGTCTTTTCGAGGGCAATCTGCTGCATTGTTCTCGAGGCAGGATACGGGAGCAAAGGTTCCTTCCATGAGTTCTATGATTTCTCCTACAGAATAATCATCTGCAGATCTAAGCAGCTTATATCCGCCATGCTTTCCACTTGCGCCGGAAATAAGACCACCTTTTACCATTTCTTTTGCGATAATCTCAAGATATTTTTTTGAGAGGTCCTGGCGTTCAGCGATATCTTTGAGTGGAACGAACTCCTCTGAATTCTGCTGAGCCAGATCTATCATTACTCTTAACGCGTAACGTCCCTTAGTCGAAAACATAGTAATCTCCTTAAATCCCTTTTTAATTATTTTATCAAAAAATATTCATTAATAGTATATGGTACATCTTAGTATCAACTTATCGCCTGTGATAAGTAATACTAATTATAAAACATATTGACACACTAGGCAAATAGATGATAGCATAAATTCAACAAAAAACAAGCGCTACACAATAGGATTTGATCTGAGTGATAGTTAAATAATGGGATATAGGAGGAGAAGGATATGAGTTACAAATTTGAGACACTTCAGTTACATGTAGGACAGGAACAGCCGGATCCGGCGACAGATGCCAGAGCAGTCCCGATCTATCAGACTACTTCATATGTATTTAGAAACAGTCAGCACGCAGCAGACAGATTTGGTCTTGCTGATGCCGGAAATATATACGGAAGACTTACAAATTCAACTCAGGACGTATTTGAAAAGAGACTTGCAGCTCTTGAGGGCGGCAGTGCAGCTTTGGCAGTTGCTTCAGGTGCAGCAGCTATCACTTATACAATTCAGGCACTTGCAGCAAATGGTGGTCATATCGTAGCACAGAAGACTATTTACGGCGGCAGCTATAATCTTTTGGCTCATACACTTCCACAGTATGGTGTTACAACAACTTTTGTTGATGCTCATAACCTCGATGAAGTAGAGGGAGCGATCAAAGATAATACAAGAGCAATCTACCTTGAGACCCTTGGAAATCCTAACAGTGACATTCCTGATATTGATGCAATCGCCGAGATTGCACATAAGCATGGTCTTCCACTTGTAATAGATAATACATTTGGAACACCTTATCTTATCAGACCTATCGAGCATGGAGCAGATATTGTCGTTCATTCAGCAACAAAGTTCATTGGCGGTCATGGAACAACACTTGGTGGAATAATTGTTGAGGCTGGCAAGTTTAACTGGAAGGCAAGCGGCAAGTATCCAAACATCGCTGATGCAAACCCAAGCTATCATGGTATTTCTTTCTATGATGCAGTTGGACCCGCAGCATTTGTAACCTATATCAGAGCAATTCTTCTTAGAGATACAGGAGCTACCATTTCTCCGTTCAATGCATTCCTTCTTCTTCAGGGAGTTGAGACTCTTTCACTTCGTCTTGACAGACATGCTGAGAATACTAAGAAGGTAGTGGAATTCCTCTCAAAGCATCCTAAGGTTGAGAAAGTTAATCATCCTTCACTTGCAGATCATCCTGATCATGCGCTTTATGAGAAATACTTCCCAAATGGTGGAGCATCTATTTTTACCTTTGAGATCAAGGGCGGAAAAGAGGCTGCATGGAAGTTTATTGATAACCTCGAGATCTTTTCACTTCTTGCTAATGTAGCAGATGTTAAGAGTCTTGTGATCCATCCTGCATCAACAACTCATTCACAGCTCAATGATGAGGAGCTTGCTGATCAGGGCATCACTCAAAGTACTATCAGACTTTCAATCGGTACAGAGCACATTGATGATATCATTGCTGACCTTGAAAAAGGATTTGCGGCTATCTGATATTGAGAAACAGAGGATTCACAGTCGACATGGCTGTGAATCCTTTTCTATTTGTAAGATATTATTGAAGGCTATTAAAGAATAATTGCTTGTGAAAATACATGGTGGCTTATATAATCTTTTCTTGAACGATAATTTTTGGTAGAAAAGTTAGAGGACGATATGGTTTTATTTTTTGACATTGACGGAACACTGTGGGATTACAAGAATTATATTCCGGAAAGCACCAAGAAGGCGATAAAACTCGCACAGCAGAATGGACATAAATGCTTTATAAATACCGGAAGGGCAAGAGCCTTTGTTTACAATGAAGAGCTTCTTTCTCTGGGATTTGACGGAATTGTTTCCTCATGTGGATGTATGATAGAGTTTGGCGACAAGATCGTTTCGAACATACTGATAAACAAAGACGATAGTATTAGAACTATCGAGGCTATGAAAAAGCATGGTTTTAAGCCTATTCTTGAGGGGCCCACATATCTGTATATGAATCGCAGTGATTTTATCGGCGATATGTATGGTGAAAAGGTCATGGCTGAGATGGGGAATAGGCTCCTTAGCATTGATGATAACTGGGGAAATTGGGAGATGAATAAATTGTCCTGCATTTGTGATACGCCTTCCAGGGATGAGTGCTTTGAGGAATTATCTGATCTGTATGATTATATGCTACACACAGATACTATTGTTGAGATGGTTCCTAAGGGATACAACAAAGGTACGGGAATTGTTGATGTGTGCAGGATTCTTGGAGAAGATGTAAAAAATACGGTCGCCTTTGGTGACAGTATAAATGATAAAGAAATGCTTGAGACTGCAGGAACAGCGGTTGCAATGGGACGTTCTACCGATGCAACGAAAGCGCTTGCAGACCTAGTTACAACATATCTTGAAGATGATGGTATTTGGAATGCCATGGTTGAGCTAAAACTAATATAATGAATTTTGAAAACCCTCATTTTTATGAGGGTTTTTTGTATAAGTGTACGGAAAACAGTTGAATTTAGTGCAACTGCTTGGTATGATTAAAATTAGCTTATATGATATAACGTATAAAGTTCTACTGGCTTAAATAAGTCTATCTTAGATTGGGGATGAAAACTGTTTTGCGGGAGCGGAAATGAAAACGCGTTTTTTCAAGAGAATTTCCACTATAGGTCGTACAATTAAACTGAGCCTGGCCATGACCATACCTATATTATTTATAGGTAGTTTTACTGTGCTGTTAAATGGATTTCCTATTCATGCATACCAGGATTTTTTGGATTATTTTCTTGGTGGTGCCCTTCGAAGCATTATCCTAATAATTCAAACGACAACAGTTGGAACTTTAGCTGTATATCTGACCATTTCCCTAAATCTGTGCTATTTGAATCAGACAGAAGAAGGACAGAGAATGGTCTCCAGATTTTCAAGCATTCTTGCCAGTCTCACAGGCTTCTTTATTCTTGTTGGTTTTTTCTCGGGAGAGCCTGAGGTATCTCTTCTTAGCGGAGAAGGTGTTTTTAGCGCGCTTCTTGCAGGTATCATAGGCGCAGCCCTTTTTCAGAAATTTGAGTCAATGTTTAAAACAAAAAAGGCAGTCTTTGTAGATGGCGCTGATTCGGTGTTTAATGCAGCGCTCCATGTGATCTTGCCATTTCTTTTTGTGGTCTTATGTTTTGCGATAACAAACTATATTATCTCTACATTTTTCCAGGTTAAAAGTGTACAGCATCTGTTCATGAAAGCTATGGAGCAGGTATTCATGAAGATGCATCGTTCCTATCTTAGTGGCTTACTGTACATTATTCTCATAAGCTTAATGTGGTGGTTTGGTATACATGGGAATAAAGTTCTAAATAGAGTGGCAGATGATATGCTGGTTGCTATTATTCCCGGAGAAATTATATCAAAGAGCTTTATTGATACTTTCGTTAATATGGGTGGAACAGGTTGTATTTTAGGTCTTATGTTTGCCATGCTGCTTTTTGGAAAACGCAGCTCGACTAAAAAACTGTCAGGTATGGCGCTTTTGCCGGGAATCTTTAACATTAGTGAGTTGATAGTCTTTGGACTTCCTGTAATTTACAACCCTATTATGCTGATTCCATTTTTGCTGTCTCCAGTATTATGCTATACATGCGCATATTTGCTGACATTTTCTGGATTTTTACCGCAGGTTGTTAACTCTGTTGAATGGACAACACCGGCAATCTTAACGGGATTTCTTGCTACAGGATCGTATAAGGGAATTCTGGTTCAGCTTTTCAATATTTTGATTTCAATAGGCTGTTATGCGCCATTTGTGTGCCTGTATGAAAAGAAATCACTGATAGAGTCCTCAACAGCACTCAATGAACTGGTTGGAGTCTTGAAAAGAAGCGAAGAGACCACAGAGGAAGTTGTGCTTACGGAGTGCGAGGGAAATACAGGGCGTCTTGCTAAGATGCTTGCAAGTGATCTGCAAGATTCTATCGCAGCTTCTATGCCGGATGACAAGACAGGTTCCACAGAAAGCCCGCTGCTAATAAAATATCAACCGCAATTTGATAATATAGGACATTGCATCGGAGCGGAGTCTCTTTTACGATGGGATCATAAGAGACATGGCGTAATTTATCCTCCGCTTGTTGTTCATCTTGCAAAAGAGAGCGGTGACCTCTATAAGCTGGAAACATATATTATTGAAAAATCAGTCAGGGATGCAGCGGCGTTTAGGCAATGCTTTGGAGAAAAATTTAAGCTGAGTGTAAATGTAACTGTGACAACGCTTTATGATAAAAGATTTATATCTTTCCTTCAGTCGCTGGCGGAGCGGTATGATGTAAAACCAGGAAATGTATGTATTGAGATTACTGAGGAGACTGAACTTGTGACATCAGAGGAGACAGGTAATCTGCTTAAGAAACTTAAAGCTCTTGGCTATACCTTTGCGCTTGATGATTTCAGCATGGGACACACTTCATTACAGTATTTGCAGCACAATCAGTTTGACATTGTAAAACTGGATGGAAACCTTGTAAAATCTATTTTGACCAATGATCGTACAAAGGAAATAATTAACTCTATTGTGTATCTGTCGAAATCTTTGGATTTCAATGTTCTCGCAGAGTATGTAGAATCGCAGGAGCAAAAAGAGGCGCTGGAGCAGATAGGCTGCCTTATTTATCAGGGATATCTGTTCAGTCCGGCAGTAGATAGAGATTCACTTCTTTCAATGGGATAATAAAATAAAGGATACAGAATTATGGAAAAAATAGTACGCCGAGCTAGCGAGAATGATATACCGGCAATCATGGGGCTACTAAAGCAGGTCAATAAAGTTCATTATGATGGGAGACCGGATCTCTTTAAACTTGCGACCAAGTATAATGAGGAAGAACTTCGCGGGATTTTAAGTGATGATGATACGCCTGTATTTGTCTGTGATGACGGCGCAGGAAATGTGCTGGGACATGGATTTTGTATCATGCAAAGGCCGGAGAATACAAGGCTTTTGACTGATATTTTGACTCTTTATATTGATGATATCTGTGTTGATGAAAATGCGCGCAGACAGCAGGTTGGCGAAGAAATTTATAAGCATATCCTGGATTATGCCCGCGAACGCGGGTGCTACAATGTCACTTTGAACGTGTGGAATTGTAACCCAGGAGCTATGAAGTTTTATGAAAAGCTTGGACTTAAGCCATATAAGGTCGGAATGGAGACAATTATCGGCAGTAAAGAATGACTAAGTAATACGCATAAACTGCCATGGAAGGGGAATAACAGCTTCTGATGAGTAAGAAGGTTTCTGTGATCGGAGCGGCAGTGGTAGATGTTCTTGCCGGGATTGTTGATAAAGAAATATTTGAAAAAGGCTCTGTTCCTTCGAAGCACATTCGCATGTCTTGCGGTGGAGATGCTCTCAATGAGTCAGTGGTACTTTCCGGACTTGGCATAAATGCTGAGCTTATCTCAGTGCTGGGTGAAGATGATGCAGGTCAAAGGGTACTTGAATGCCTAAGGAACAATCACGTTTCTACTGATAAAATCGCTATCTGTGACGACTTAAGTACCAGTATAAATATCGTTCTTGTAGATGAAAACGGAGAACGTTTCTTTATAACTGATGCAAAGAGCAGCTTGAGAAAGCTTTCAAAGGACCATATTCTTAAGCATTGTGAGAGCATGGGAGATATTGTAAGCTTTGCGAGTATCTTTGTTTCTCCGCTTCTTGGTGTACCGGAAATGCTCGAAGTATTCAGCGAGATAAAGAAGACTTCCGACAGAGTTCTTGTGGCAGATATGACTACAGCAAAAAAAGGCGAGCGAATAGGTGATATTGCGCCGTTATTTGAATATATTGACTATATCATTCCAAATGCGAGGGAAGCTGAAATTCTGACAGGAGAGTCTGATCCGGAAAGAGCAGCGGATACGTTTATACAACATGGTGCTAAGGCAGTTATCATAAAATGCGGAAAAGATGGCTGTATTTACAAGACAAAAGACGAAAACGGCTCAGCTTCAGCTTATAAGACCAGGGCGGTTGATACTACAGGAGCCGGAGATGGGTTTGTCGCAGGCTTTATATATGGTCTTTCAAAAGGCTGTAAACTAAGCGACTGCTGCAGATATGGAAATGCTACAGCATCATTTATGGTTGAGCAATATGGAACGCAGGGGATAATAAAAAGCAGCGAACAGGTACTGGAACGCTATTAATTCGCAATTATCGGAAGATAGAAGATTTTTATTCGTAAGTTGCGATATATAAACATTGTTGTTGATACCATATAATTAAATCATTAAAAGCAACAGAAAACAGTGATAGTACTAAGAATGCTGGGGCTTAATGAAAGGAGAAAAGATATGGAAATAACACTTGAAGCTGTTGAAAAGGTAATGGAACAGACCGGAGTTGATTACAAGGCTGCTAAAGAGGCTCTTACAAAGACCGATGGCGATGTTGATGCTGCTATTAAGCTTATTCAGCCGGATACAAAAGATCTCGGTGAGGATATTAAAGAAGTTATGGATAAGCTTAAGAAAAAAGTTGAAGAGGGCAATGTTGACAGAGTCCAGATCAAGAAAGGCAATGAGGTTGTCTTCAGTGTTCCGGTGAATATTGGAATCATCGGCGGAATCATTGGACTTACCGCTGCTCCATGGGCACTTATAGCAGGTTCTGTTGCAGCATTCGGACTTGGCTGCAGACTCGAAGTTGTCAAAAAAGATGGAACAACTGACGAGATAAAGTAATCGAGATTAAAACTAATAGCTGCTACGCATGACGTAGCAGCTATTTTTCGTATATGTAGATGCTATGAAAGCCTCTTTTATGCTATATTAGTAATGAATTGTACAAGAAAACTGTTAGGGGGTACCAAATGAAAACCGGACTGGTTATGGAAGGCGGCGCAATGCGTGGCATGTTTACCTGCGGAGTGCTTGACGTGTTCATGGAGAGAGGCATTACTTTTGACGGTGCAGTCGGAGTTTCTGCAGGGGCAACGTTCGGTATTAATATAAAATCAGGTCAGATAGGGAGAGCTTTTCGATATAATAAAAAGTATTGCAGTGACAAGAGATACCATAGTATAGCCTCTCTATTAAAAACAGGCGATATTTATAATGTGGATTTTTGTTACAGAGAGCTTCCGTATGAACTGGATAAATGGGATGAAGAGGCTTTTGAAAAGAATCCAATGGAGTTCTTTTGTGTGGCGACTGATGTTAATACAGGCAAAGCGGTATATCATAAATGCTTAACAGGTGGAGAACAGGATATACAGTGGATACGGGCATCTGCATCAATGCCCTTGGTTTCCAAATCGGTAAGCATTGAAGGTGGGCTTTATCTTGATGGAGGATCATCTGATTCTATTCCTTTAAAATTCATGGAGGAGCAAGGTTACGACAAGATACTTGTCATTGAGACTCAGACACGTGACTATGTAAAAGGTGAGCAAAAGATTATGCCCCTCGTAAAGATGAGGTACAGGAAATATCCGAATATGATTAAATGCCTGGAAAAAAGGCATATTATGTATAACGAAGAGAAGAGATATATAAGAGAAAAGGAAGAACGGGGGGAGGTTCTGGTAATTCGTCCAAAGGAGCCTCTTTCCATAAGCCCAATAGAAAAGAATCCTGATGAGATAGAAAGAGTCTATAAGCTTGGGCGAGCAGCTGCAGAAGAATTTTTAGTCAATCATACGATCTAAACATAGGTATTAAGTCTATTTTGTTAACGCAGAATAGACTTCTTTATTACGTGACGAACTTTTGTAGGACAAGTGATGATAATGTCAAAGTGATGAATAATTGGGAGTTTTATGATTATAAGTATGAATGATCCGAATATACAGACGTTAATAGCACTAAATTTTGCGCTGTTTATGCAGCTCGTGGGAGTTGGGTTTGCGGTAACAATTGATCCATATATTAAGAAAGAAAGCCGGCTTAGAGTCTATGGAATCATCGCAATTATTGTCTTTTTGATAGTGGAGCCGCAAGTAAGTGAGGACTATGGAAGCATTCTATATGGGGACAAGCTTGCATTTTGGCTGACGTTATTGACAATAATGGGCTATGTTCTACGTACGACTACGATATATCTTTTTATCAGACTAAGTGGAAATGACTGGGGACTGCCTATCTTGTATTCTATATTGGGCATTAATGCTGTTATTTGTTGTACGGCATTTTTCAAACCATGGGTGTTTGCGTTTTCCGACGATGGAGGCTGGTGCAGAGGACCACTTGGGCCTGTTCCGTTTGTTGCAAGCTTAATTATGGTTCTTTGGCTTGTTATTGGCTCTATTCTTAAATATAAAGACATTAAGCGCAGAGAAAGCTGCGTACCGATCATTATATCTATTGTTGTAGCTATTTCGGTCTATCTGGATACATCTATGAACTATGGACCTAAGATATCGTTTTTGACCGTTACTATGACCGGAAGTACTGTATTTTTCTATATCTGGTTACATCTTCAGTTTGTGCGTGAACATGAAAATGCACTAAAGGCAGAGCAGAGAATTCGTATTATGATGTCGCAGATACAGCCGCATTTCCTGTTTAATGCACTCTCTACCATTCAGGCACTCACAGAAACCGATCCTGAGAGGGCATCACAGGTTATAGAGGAATTTGCAGTATATTTGAGGCAGAATATTGATTCTCTCAATCAGGAATCGCTGATTCCGGTAAAAAAAGAGATAGAGCACACCAAAGCCTATTCAGATATCGAACAGGTGCGTTTCCCATCCATAAAAATCGATTATGAGATAGAGGATGACAGTTTCCTTATCCCACCGCTTACAATTCAGCCAATGGTGGAGAACGCTATTCGACACGGAGTAAGAGGTAAAAAGCATGGTTGGGTTTCTGTAAACATATACCGTGAAGGTGACGAGCATGTGATAACTATCTGTGATAATGGAAAAGGATTTGATGTACAGGAGATGTTTGAGCGCACTGAAAACGGAGGCCATATCGGTATTCGCAACGTGCGCGACAGAATAATCGATATGGCAGGCGGTACTTTTAAGATAGAGAGCGAGGTTGGATCAGGTACATCTATTACAATCAGGATACCTGTTAGTCTGACTGCCTGATCGGATGCCGTTTTGTTCAATACTTAGAAAATTTGAGGTAACTTATGATAGCAGTATGTGTGGATGATGAGGGACTGATTCTTGCGAGAACCGTTTCTCTTGTGAAAAAAACTAATATATTTGATAATGTGGAATCTTTTATGGATCCGACGGAAGCACTTGAGTTTCTTGATACAACTCCGGCTGATCTGGCGCTATTAGATATCGATATGCCTGAGATCAGTGGACTTGAGCTTGCATCAAAGATGCAGAAAAAGTGCCCCGGAATAAAGATCATTTTTTTGACAGGCTATTCAGAATATGCTGTTGATGCATACGCTATGCACGCCACAGGATATCTGCTTAAGCCGGTTAATTATGAAAGGCTTCTGGAAGAGCTAAATTACGCGTTAGAATCTAAAAGAGCTGAGGTTAAAACTGTCAGTTTAAGTAATTCACCAAGGATAAAGGTAGAAACCTTTGGATATTTCAATATTCTTGTGGATGGAAGACCTGTTGTTTTCAAGAGAAATAAGGCAAAAGAGCTTATTGCATGCCTGGTTGATTGTCAGGGACAGTTTGTATCCCGTAAGGATATGTTCTATATCCTCTGGGAAGATGACGACTATGACAGAGCAAAGCAAAAATACCTTGATACGATAATAAGAAGTCTTAGGGATACTCTTGAGGAATACGGAATTTCTGAGATTTTTGAGTTGGAAAAAGGCTTGATGCGTGTTGTTCCGGAAGCCTTTGACTGTGATCTATATCGTTTCCTTGATAAGGATCAGGAGGCGATGGAAAGCTTTAGAGGAGAATATATGAGTTCATACTCCTGGGCAAGCGAGACAGAAGGCTATTTGACAGAAAGAGAATAATTTTGAATAAAAATTCATTTTGTGACGACTTCTTGTAGGACATGCGGTGATACACTAATGAAGTAACGTGAATGGGGAAAAGTATTGTAGCGGTTCTTACGAAGTAAAGGGGTACAAAATGAAAAGAAATATTATGATTAGTTTATTACCGGTAACACTGACAACTATGGCAGCAATGGGAATGATGACTGTCTTGATCCTGTATTTGATCCTGGGACAGGGCTGGTTTCTGATGCTGAGCATTTGAGTATTAACATAACTTAAAAAGGGCTAAAACTCCTGCCAGATTCTGACGGGAGTTTTTTTATTTTTTGTGTTAATCAATTCGCAATTTGCACGTTCTTTTTATTTTATAGCAACTGATATTTGATGATATTGGCAATAGAATACGAGCCATAAAAATGTATAATAGGATTTCTGAGTCTAAATTATAATTGTGAGGGAAACAATGAATAATCTGTTATACATCTACGAAGAAGTACTGGATCTGATAAGGGAAAAAGAGCTTGATCAATTTGAGAGAGAAGGTGCCAGAGATAAATTCCTTTGGCAGTTTGCAAAGAATGGATCATCATTACATGTAAATACCATAAATCAGAGCCGTTTTGTTCTCTATGCCACAGAAAAGGATTTCAATCTTATAAGACGCAAGGCTGATGAAGCTAATCTTGGAATAGTTTTAAAAGAGAGCAAGAAAGAGATAATTGAGCAGATTGTTTGCCAGTATGAGGAGGTTTCCAGCAAAGCTATCCTTCTTATCAGAAACGGAAACAAGGGACTTTTGCAGAATCCTGAAGAGCCAAAGCTTCCTCATGTCATATATCTTTTTACTAATGAAAACCTTGAGTTTGTTCTCGATTGCATTAAAGAGAACGAGATGAGCAAGGCTGAGGCATCAAAAACCAAGGCATCTTCATCAGTCAAGACATCTACTTTTTGCAAGGTTGTCGCAGCGCCAAAGCCAAAGCTTCCTGAGCTTTCCGATGATGAGATTAAAGATATTCTTCCGGAGGGCTGCGAGGTATCACATTTAAAGTATGGACATGGTATTGTTCAGGCAGTTCTTGACGGTAAGATTAGGGTGTTGTTTGAGGATTCTATTGAAAAAATCTTTGCTGCACAGGTTTGTATTGAGAAGAAGCTGTTAACAGTTATTGACTGACAGTTTTTTAGGGATTGCAACTAATTTGTTTTAGTGATAGCATATCTTTAATAAATAAAAAGAAAGAGCGTATATCGCATAGGTGAAGGGATGTTTATTAGATAATTTAGCTTGAGTGAACACTATAGTAATGACGATGCTGCTTTTTGCAGCTGTTTTGTGTACGCTTAAACTGGATTATCATGCATTCTTAGCCTATTCTTCTTTATATACAGTAGGTCTATTTGTGTGAGTCTATTTTGCGTATGCAGAATAGGCTTTTTTGTATTAGAGGAGTAATGAATGCTACAGATAAAAGATCTAACTATAACACACCGCAAGGATTTGCGAACAATTTTAGACAAGTTCAATATGGTACTAAACGATGGGGATAAGGCGGTTATCATAGGCGAAGAAGGAAATGGCAAATCCACGCTGATGAAGTGGATATATGACCCTGAAATTGTTGATGATTATGCTGAGTGTACAGGTGACAGAGTGATAAGCGGCGAGATACTTGGGTATTTACCGCAGGAACTTCCGGAAAAAGATAAAACAAAGACTCTGTATGAATATTTTTCCGAAGCTGCGTTGTTTTTTGACAAGAATCCCAAAGAATTATCCGAGATGGCCGTTGAGTTTCACGTACCAGCAGAGTTTTTCTACAGCGAGCAGGTGATGGGAAGTCTTTCAGGCGGAGAAAAAGTGAAAGCACAGCTTATGAGACTTCTTTTGGATAATCCGACAGTTCTTTTGCTGGATGAGCCGTCAAATGATATTGATATCAGCACTCTGGAGCTATTGGAGAACCTGATTAATAGCTGGAAACACATTGTTCTCTATATCTCCCATGACGAGACTCTGATCGAGAATACGGCTAATGTGATAATCCATCTTGAGCAGATAATGAGGAAGACAAAGTGCAGATACACGATAGTAAAAGATAATTACAGCAACTATATAAAAAGAAGAGCTGAAAATTTTGACAGGCAGGAGCAGCAGGCGCTGAATGACCGAAGGGAAAAGAAGCTTCGGGATGAGAAGTACAGAAGAGTATATAACAGTGTTGATAGTGCGCTTACAAACATATCAAAGGGCGCAAGGGATGGCGTGGCCAAGAATCTCAAGGATAAGATGCACACTGTAAAGGCTATGGGAAAGCGTTTTGAAAGAGAAGATGAGAATATGACGCAGATGCCTGAGCAGGAGGAAGCAATCTTTTTTAAGCTGGGAAATGAAGAAGCAAGGATGCCTGCAGGAAAAACTGTTATTGAGTATTCTCTTGATGAACTCAAAACGCCTGATGGAAATAAGGTTTTGGCTAGGGACATATTTTTAAGAGTGAGGGGCCCTGAGAAAATCTGCATTGTGGGGACGAATGGTGTTGGCAAGACTACGCTTCTTAAACAGATGGCGGAGGAGCTACTTTCAAGAAAAGATATAAGAGCGCAGTATATGCCTCAGAACTACGAGGAACTACTTGACCTTGATATGACACCGGTTGAGTTTTTGGATGATACAGGTGATAAAGCAATCAGGACTCGCATAAGAACGTATCTGGGAGCGCTGAAATATACTGCGGATGAAATGGACCACCCCATAAGGGAGCTGTCAGGTGGACAGAAGGCTAAGGTTTTGTTACTAAAAATGAGTTTGTCCGATGCAAACGTTCTTATTCTCGATGAGCCGACAAGAAACTTTTCGCCATTATCGGGGCCTGTTATCAGGAAGATGATAGCTTCTTTTCCCGGAGCAGTGATAAGTATTTCACATGACAGAAAATACTTGGAAGAGGTCTGCACGAAGACCTATACATTGACAGAGGAAGGATTAAAGTAAGTATATGAACTATTTTATTGAGGGATTACAGGGAAGCGGTAAGAGTACACTTGTGCAAAAAATGTCTGAGAAGCATCCGGATCATAAGGCTGTGCGCGAGGGCGATTATTCTCCTGTTGAGCTTGCCTGGTGCGCGTATGTGAGCAGAGAGAAATACAATGAAACACTTGAGAAATACAGTGAGATCAGGCAGCTTATCGAGCAGAAAAGCTTTGAGGAAGACGGAAAGATGATCATCTGCTATACACAGATAATTACTGATATTCCGGGCTTTCATAAGGATCTTGAGCAGTATGAGATCTATAATGGGCGAAGAGATTTAGAGGATTTCAAGGATATTGTTCTTGGCAGATTTTGCAGGTGGAACACTGAAAATATGATATTTGAATGCTCACTGTTTCAGAACATTGTTGAGGATATGATTCTTTATCGGGATCTTTCTGACGAGGAAATAATTGAGTTCTACGATGAGATTGGGAAGGCACTTGAGGGAAAAGAGCTGCATATCTTTTACCTGAAGGCCGAGGACATTTCTTCAAATATTGATGTGATCAGAAAAGAAAGATCTGATGATAAGGGAAATGAGCTGTGGTTTCCGCTTATGATTAATTATTTTAATGATTCGCCCTATGCCCAAAAGAACGGTTTATCCGGTGAAGAAGGTCTTCTTGGACATCTAAGGCATAGGCAGGAACTTGAACTTAGGATCTTGCAGGAAGTTTTTGAGGGCAGGTACACAATACTTGAATCAAAAAAATATGCTGAGACACAATTATGATAACAAAAAAGACAAGGGGCTGACTTTCTCAGCTCCTTGTCTGCTATTGTAGTTATTCAGAAAATGTGATGGAATCAATGATCATTGAAAGAGTGTCGCTGACTGCCATATCAATCATATCATCGCCGCAGTTGTGACCGGTTATTTCAAAAACGAGGCGGCCATCCTTGTAGTCTCTTGCAATAACATCATCATAGTAACCTGAGCCTTCTTCTGAAAGAGGAAGCATAGCCCAATAGCCGGTTACATCCTCTGTTCCGGGGAAAATGCTTTCGATTTTTGTAGCATTTTCATTTCCCCATGCCTCAACTGTTTCATCAACCGCGTCCTTAGCATTCTTGCCGGGAGTGTATGTTACAGTGATCATGTTAGTTCCTGCTGATTCGCCCATATATACGAAGGCAACCATGTCATCCTGCTCTGCCATATCAATATATGTATCGTTATAGGTTACAGACCAGCCGTTTGGGTTGTCGTAATTAACAAAAACATCTTCTAATTCTTCCTGGATAGGAGTGGTTGGAATGGAATCTGCTTTTGCTACATCCTCATCCATGATGACAACTTCATAAGGTTCCTTAATGAAATCATCTGATGCTGTCTTTCCGCAGCCTGCGAGTGCTCCTACCATGATTACTGATGTTCCGATGAATGCAATTGATTTTGCCATAAAATTCTTTTTCATAATATTATCCTCTTTTCGTAAGAAAATTGTTTTTTGATTGTCACAATTACTTATACGAAGTAAGAAATTATTGTGGCAAAAAATTTTTTAAATATTATGGAAAATAGCTTTTTGCCTTGCTTTAAGGCATTTTGCATTTTATCCTAGTATATGTGGATTTATGTTTATGACATTTTGTGGAGGGAGACAGCTATGGAAAGAGTAAAAATATGGGAGGAGAGCGTCCTTATACCAACTTATGATATAGGCGAAGCTGACAAAAATCCCATGTTTCTAGAGAAAAGAGTGTATCAGGGGAGCTCGGGGAAAATATATCCATATCCTGCAACTCAGAAAATCAGCAGGAAAAAGGAAGACAAGGAATGGAGAGCAGTTTTCCTTGAAAATGAATATCTGAAAGTTATGGTGCTTCCTGAGCTTGGAGGAAGGATTCAGAGAGCCTATGACAAGACAAATGGATACGACTTTGTCTATTACAATAAAGTGATCAAGCCTGCGCTCGTCGGGCTTGCAGGACCTTGGATTTCAGGCGGAATCGAATTTAACTGGCCACAGCATCACAGGCCGACAACCTACATGAAGGTGGATTATCGTCTTCGCGAGAATGAGGATGGAAGCAAATCGTTGCTGCTTGGCGATGTGGACCGCATGTATGGAACAAAAGTCATTACTTCTATTACGTTATACCCGGGAAAAGCTTATATTGAGATCGGTGGCCAGCTCTACAACAGGACTCCGCTTCCTCAGACTTTTTTGTGGTGGGCAAATCCCGCGGTTTCAGTAAATGACAATACTCAGTCAGTTTTCCCTCCTGATGTGCACAGCGTATATGATCATGGAAAAAGAGCTGTATCAAGATTTCCGATAGCAACAGGTGAGTATTATAAGCATGATTACAGCGAAGGAGTTGATATTTCGCGGTACCGAAATATCCCTGTTCCTACTTCCTATATGGCAGAAAAATCAGACTATGACTTTGTGGGTGGCTATGACTACGGCGTAGAAGCCGGGCTTCTTCACGTCGCTGATCACCATATTTCACCTGGTAAAAAGCAGTGGACATGGGGCTGCGGAGATTTTGGCAAAGCATGGGACAGAAATCTTACTGATGAGGATGGCCCATATATCGAGCTGATGACCGGAGTTTACTGTGACAATCAGCCTGATTTTACATGGCTTAAGCCTTTCGAGGAAAAGAGCTTTAAGCAGTACTTTATGCCTTATAAAAAGGTTGGAATGGTAAAAAATGCGACAATTCATGGGGTAGTCAATCTGGAAGTAGAGGCAGATAGTATTTCTGCAAAAGTCTATACAACAGAAGAATATAAGAATGCCCGTGTAGAGATATTTGATGGCAAGGATAAGATTTATGATGAGACTACAGATATTTCGCCGACTGAGGTATGCGAGATATCTATTCCTGCGGCTAATCCTGATGAATACAGAATTAAGCTGATTGTAAGTCATGAGGGAAAAGAGCTTGTTTCCTATATGCCCAAGGATCAGGGAATTCCTGCTCTTGCTGAGCCCGCTCAGGCTGCAAAGCTGCCAAAAGATATAATGACCAATGAAGAGCTTTTCCTTACCGGTCAGCATATTGAGCAGTATAGGCATGCAACATACCTTCCGGATCAGTATTATCTTGAGGGGCTTAAGCGTGATGATGGCGATACAAGGATAAACAATGCTTACGGAATGCTGTTATTAAGGCGTGGAAGGATAAAGGAGTCAGAAGCCTATTTTAGAAAAGCCATAGAGAGGCTTACAAAGCTTAATCCTAATCCTTATGACAGCGAAGCATACTACAATCTTGGGCTTTCACTTTTTTATCAGGAAAGATTTGATGAGGCATTTGACGCCTTTTATAAGGCTACCTGGAGTAACGAGCAGCAGGAAATGGCATTTTATTATCTTGCAGTTATTGAGAGCAGAAGAGGGGAATATGGTAGTGCACTTGACCTTGTCGAGCGCGGGCTTATTAAGAACAGCCATAACATAAAAGCACGAGGGCTCAAAACCCAGCTTTTAAGGAAGCTTGGAAGAACGAAAGAAATGAATACATGGGCTGCAGAGAGTATTCTGCTTGATCCCTTTGACTTTGTCTCAAGGCAGGAAGCTGAGGGGGACATTGAGAATTACCTTCAGGCGGCAAGAGACTTTTCTGAAGCAGGTTTTTATGATGACGCATTAAGGCTAATTGATTCCTGTGGTATGGATAAGCCGATCATGCATTACTACAGAGCTTTCTACTATGATAAGCTGCAAATGTCTGAAGATGCTAAAAAGGAACTAAAACTCGCTGAAAGCTGTGATCCTACTTATACCTTCCCTAATAAGCTGGAAGATCTGCGGGTATTGGAAAAGGCTATAGAGTTAAATCCGGACGGCGCAAAGGCCTATTATTATCTTGGATGCCTTCATTATGATAAGCTTAGCTTTGAGAGAGCGATTGAGCTTTGGGATAAGTCGGTGGAACTTGATAACAGATTCCCAACTCTTTTAAGAAATCTTTCGATTGCTTATTACAACAAAAAAGCTGATTCAGAGAAAGCAAGGGAGTATCTTGAAAGGGCGTTTGAACTTGACAGGAGCGATGCAAGAGTCTTTTTGGAACTTGACCAGCTCTATCAGAGGCTCGGAATGCCGGATGAATTCAGGCTTGCCAGATACGAAGAGAATATCAGCCTGATAGATGAGAGGGATGACCTTTACACCGAATATGTAACGCTTTTAAATCTTTCAGGACAGTATGAGAAAGCCTATGAGATGATAGTTTCTCATAATTTCAGAACCTGGGAGGGTGCTGAAGGTAAGATTACTGCGCAGTTTAAGCTATGTCTTTATGCAATTGCCAAAAAAGCACTTGGCGAAGGAAATGCAGTTTTGGCAAAAGAGAAGGTTCTTGAAGCGCTTTCATACCCGGAAAATCTCGGGGAAGGGAAGCTTGAAGGAACAAAGGATAATAATCTTTATTATCTGCTTGCAGAAATAGCTGAAAGCCTGTCAGACAAGGAGCTTATGAAAGATAGCCTTGAGAGGGCTGTTCTGGGAGTTTCTGAGCCCGCAGGAATGATGTATTACTATGACCAGCCTGCAGATATGATACTTTATCAGGGGCTTGCCTACGAGAAGCTTGGCAAAAAGGCAGAGGCCAACAGAAGGTTTTACAAACTTATTGATTACGGCGAGCACCACCTTAGAGATAAGTTCGTTATGGATTACTTTGCTGTTTCAATGCCTGATATGTCAGTTTTTGACAATGATATGGACAAGAAGAATGAGACATTCTGTTATTATCTGATGGGACTTGGAAATATCGGACTTGGAAGAAGGACAGAAGCTAAGAAATGGTTTAAAAAAGCACTTGATATCGAAAACACTCACCAGCTGAGCCGGTTCTATGCTTCCATAATATAAATAAAAAATACTGGTAATCAGCCGGAATGGAGATAACGTGATAAAGAAATGGGGTGTAGGCATCAGGCTGCTTACAATGTTTACCTGTGCTGTGGTTCTTACTGCATGCACCAAAACGACAGATGTAACGATAAATGAAGTTGAAGAGGAAGAAAAAATGGAGAAAACGGTAACTTTTTGTGAAAATCCAATAATAAAATCAATTTATACAGCAGATCCGGCGCCTATGGTATGTGGTGATACGCTTTATCTGTACACAACTCATGATGAGGATGAACTGGTAAACGATTTTTATACAATGAATGATTGGCGCTGTTTTTCAACAAAGGATATGGTTAACTGGACTGATCATGGAGTGATTTTTTCACTTGATGACATTGGCTGGGCAGATTCTAGAGCTTGGGCACCACAGGCTGTTGAGAGAAACGGAAAGTTTTATTTGTATTGCCCTGTTCATAAGAGAAACGGTGGAATGGCGATTGCAGTAGGAATCTCTGACAGTCCTACAGGTCCTTTTAAAGACCTTGGATATCCGCTTGTGGACGAGGGAGACTGGAACGACATAGATCCAACTGTCTTCATAGATGATGATGGTCAGGCATATCTGTATTTTGGAAATCCGGAGCTGCGCTATGTGTTCCTAAATGAAAACATGATCACCTACAACAAAGAAGTCGGTGTAGTCAAAGTTCCAATGACAGAAGAAGCATTTGCCAAGGGAAGCCATGATACAGGGACTTCTTATGGTGAGGGACCATGGTTCTATAAAAGAAATAATCTGTATTACATGGTATATGCTGCATTTGGTGTGGGTAAACAGAATGAGCATCTTGCTTATTCCACATCAACATCTCCAACAGGTCCATGGGTATATGGCGGAGTACTGATGACTGAGGATGGAGGAGTATTCACAAATCATCCCGGAATTGCTGATTTTAAGGGCCATTCATATCTCTTTTACCATACAGGAGAGCTTCCTGGAGGAAGTCTGTTCCACAGGAGTGTTTGCGTGGCAGAGTTTACTTACAATGAAGATGGTTCTATAAATACTATCGAAAAATGCAGTGGAGTTTCGAGCGTAGAATAATATATTTTATTTCCACTTATTTAAATCATCTTTTTCAATAATAACCATTAAAAGATCATCTTCCTTGAGCGTGCGGGACGGATCGACATAACTCCAATTGCTGTTCGCCGGTTTTATTGCTGCGACATTCATATTGAATTTTTTTCTGAGATTAAGCTCTATCAGGTTATGACCAATCCAGGATTCTCTGGGTTGAAGCTCTATCATACAAAGATTAGAATCAATCTCAAAATAATCATGAATGTGCTGTGAGGCGAGAATTCTGGCTGATCGTATACCGCCTTCGCGTTCCGGGTCGATGATCTTATCTGCGCCAACACGATTTAAAAGAGCTTTCATTCGTGGTGATGAGGCCTTTGCAACAACAATAGGCACACCTTTTTCTTTGGCAATGGATACAGAAAGAATGCTTGCTGCGATGTTGCCTCCCATACAGATGATAACTATGTCCATATTTTGAAGCCCAAGGGCATCAACTTCATCTTCGTTGCTAAGATCTGCGCAAACAGCAGAAGTAACCTTTGTTGACATGTCTCTGATGACTTTTTCATCAATATCTGCGACGAGAACATCTTCTCCAAGATCATAAAGTGTTTCAGCCAGACTACATCCATATTTTCCCAGTCCAAGAACTGCGACAGATTTCTTTTCTTTTCTCATAAAAACTCCTTCTTATCCGACATAAAATGTGCCTTCAGAATATTTAATCTTATTGGAATCAGAATTAGTACTTGAAAACAGTGCTACAAGTGAAATTGGTCCGATTCTTCCTAGATACATGGCTACTATTATTGTTATTCTTCCTGCAGTTCCGAGTGAAGGTGTAAGCCCACGGGACAATCCGACAGTGCCGCAGGCACTTACTACTTCAAAAAAAGCATCCTCCAATGGAACGGGATTGACTATTGATAATATCACACCGAGAAGCAGAATGGCCATCGTGCTGACAAAGATGATGGCTGAAGCTTTTCTCATGGAGTCTTCAGAAACGCGGCGGTGAAAGATTACGTTATCATTCTGATCTTTAAGATAAGATCGGACGTTCATTATCAGAAGGAAAAAGGTCGTTGTCTTTACTCCGCCTGCAGTTCCTATTGGAGAGCCGCCTATAAACATATAGATATAGGCAACGAGGCAAGAAGCTTTTGAGAGGTTTTCCTGTGGGAACGTAGCAAATCCGGCAGTTCTTAATGTCACCGACTCAAAAAAGCTGTTGGCAAGTTTCCCTCCAAGACTCATATTTCCTATTGTATTTGGATTGTTGTATTCAAGCAGCAGAAGGATAAACGTACCGCTTATAAGAAGTATAAATGTAAAGGCCAGAACCAGTTTTGTGTGCTCGGAGAGTCTATTTATGACATTCCTTAGGGAAAATCTTTTGCGGATACCTTCACCGGTGCGTTCAAGTACATCAAACCACACAACAAAGCCGATACCACCAAGAATAATCAGCAGGATGGTGACGGACATGACGATTGGATTGCTCCTATAGTCCCCAAGGCTGTTTGGTCCAATAACATCCATTCCTGCATTGCAAAAGGCAGAAATAGAGTTAAAAACTGAACACCATAATCCTTTTTTTACTCCAAACTCCGGTATAAATACAAAAGAATAGAGGACTGCACCAAAAAACTCAACACAAAATGTCCCTGCCAGTACACGGACCAGAAAGTTTAAAAGATTGTTGTTAGAATTAAGATTAAAGGCATCTCTTAGCAGGATTCTGTCGGTAAGAGAAAACTTTTTATGCGTTAAAAGCATAATTGTTGAAGCTATGGCAATCATTCCCAAACCGCCCATTTGGATAAGGGCCAGAATCACAATCTGTCCAAACAAACTCCAATGGGCGTATGTATCAACTACCACCAGACCGGTAACACAAATCGAGGTTGTTGCGGTGAACAGAGCAGTAATAAAATCCGTGAACTGCCCGGTGGCTGATGAAATGGGAAGTAGCAATAATATCGTTCCAACTGCTATAGCGGTAAAAAAGCTGGCCGGAATAATCTGTACAGGGGATAGATTTATTTCTTTTCGCAGTAATTTAAACACAAGTCAATCCTCATTTTCTCAACTATAATATATAATCTTAGCCTTAGAGAAATGATTATTCCAGCTCTTTTTTATCCAATGCGTTAATTTGCGGAAAAAACAAATGAAATGCTAAAATGAAAGAGCAGGGCTCAGGACATTTTAGATACTTTTTCAAAGGTCTTGACCATGTCATTGTCAGGCTCAGCTGTAGCGAGGCTTACAACGACGATCATGATTATGGCGATAAGGAATGCTGGTGCGAGTTCGTACAGATTCCAGATGCCGCCGATTGGTCTTACAAGATATTTCCAGATAAATACCATGAGACCGCCTGATACCATTCCGGCGATGGTTCCGTATTTATTTGCTCTTTTCCAATAAAGTGACATGATCATAGCAGGTCCGAATACTGCGCCAAAGCCTGCCCATGCAAAGGATACGATGTTAAATACTGAACTGTTTGGATTCCAGGCAATGATCACACCAAATACAGCTACTGCAATAAGAGTGATTCTTGCAGTTAACATAGCGGCTCTTTCAGAGAGCTTTATCCCGAAGGTTTCCTGAATAATGTTTTCTGAAACAGCTGAAGATGCTGCAATAAGCTGAGAATCTGCTGTTGACATAGTAGATGCAAGGATACCGGCGATGATTACTCCTGCGATCAGTGCAAGCAGGAAATTGTATTCGCTTATCTGATTTGCAAGGACAACGATAAGAGTCTCTGCTTTTGAAGCACTTGTAGGATCTTCAATCAGTGATTCAAGAACGCCTGTCTGAGTCATTGCTCTTCCTACAATACCGAGGATAACAGCTACACCAAGTGAGAATACAACCCATACAGAAGCAATCCTTCTGGAGAGCTTGAGCTCTGAGGATTTTCTTACAGCCATGAATCTAAGAAGAATATGTGGCATTCCAAAGTATCCAAGTCCCCAGCAGAAGGTTGTGACTTTATTGAAGATTCCGTAGGAATCAGCGCTACCTGTTGCATTATTATATGTAGCACTGATATTAAGGTAACCTGGAAGTGCCTTCAGATTTTCTGAAACAGCGCCGAGACCGCCGGCAGAGATGATTCCGTAGGAAACAACGAAAAACAGTGCTATAGTCATAACAATTGACTGGATGAAGTCGGTTTTGGAAGCGGCTAGGAAACCTCCGGTTGTGGTATAGCCAATAATGATAACTGCTGAAACAATCATTGCAAGCTGGTAATTTACACCAAACAATGATGAAAAGAGCTTACCGCAGGCAGAGAAGCCTGATGCGGTATAAGGTACAAAGAATATAAGAATAAAGGCAGCGCCAAGGCATAGAAGAATATTACTTGAGTCATTGAAGCGCTTTTTGAAATAATCAGGAATAGTGATTGCATCCAGGGATTCCGTATAGTTACGAAGTCGACCTGCAGTGAACAGCCAGTTCAGATATGTACCGACTATAAGTCCTGCTGCAGTCCATCCTGCATCAGCTATACCGGAAAAATAAGCGACTCCCGGAACACCCATGAGCAGATATGAGCTCATGTCAGAGGCCTCAGCACTCATTGCTGTGACAAAAGGACCAAGCTTTCTTCCTCCAAGATAGAAGTCCTTAACGTCATTGGTGTCTCTGGAACTCACAAATCCAACGAGAAGCATACCGCTTAGGTACACAAGAATTGAGATGATAATTCCAATTTGCGATGTTGTCATTTTACGTCCCCTTCCTTTTTTCATACAAAGAATTTAATGCTTTATTAGTTTATCACGCTAAAGAGGCAAAGAAAATGATGGATTTTAATTCATTTTCAGCGGATTTACGGATGTAATAATATCATGTGGCAGTGATGAGGTTAAAAAAAATCAAGTTTTATTAGTGTTTTATCCGGAGGATTGTATGACAGAAGTAAATGAAATAGAAGTGAGAAAAAAATATGAGGCCCTGACAAGACTTCTTATCGAGAAGAACAGGACAATAACCACTATGGAGAGTTGTACCTCAGGGCAGATAGCATCACTTATTACTGATACCGAAGGCTCATCAGCTATTATGAAGGGAGCCTTTGTTACATACAGTAATGAAGCCAAGATAATGCAGGGCGTACCTGAGGAAATAATTCAAAAGTATGGGGTATACTCTCTTGAGACCGCAGAAGAGATGGCTAAGGCGTGCAAAAATACCTACAAAGCTGATTATGGGGTAGGAGTGACCGGAAGCTTTGGAAATGTAGATCCCAATAACGAAGACAGCGTGCCCGGGGAGGTCTATTTTGCAATCAGCTATGACGGAGGAATAAAAAGCTACCATTGTAAGGTCCCCGTTCAAAAATCGCGATTGTTATATAAGTTATATATGTCAGATATAATCGTGGAACAGCTGAAAAGCATTATTTCAGCATAGGTAGAGAGTTAAGAAACGATATTTGGGTGTGAAAAAAGAATCCGAATGTGTTAATATAATAGTGAAAAGGCAAGGGTGCTGACGTTCACAGCACCTTTGCTTTTTTGTTGAAGAAATTATGGCAACGTGCCGGAAAGGATTAGTATGGCTGCATTTGACAGAGTGTGTTCAGGAATTCCACAGATGGATGCCGTTTTTGATAACATCAGGCTTGGAGATAATGTTGTATGGCGTGTTGATAATCTTGAAGAGTTCAAGCTCTTTGTACGTCCTTATGTCAAACAGGCCATTGAAGATAAACGAAATCTGATCTATGTAAGATTTGCTGCTCACGAGCCGCTATTGGAAGAACAGGAAGGGCTCAAGATAGTCAATGTCGAATTGAATCACAGATTTGAGAACTTTACTGTCGAGATTCATGAGATCATCAGCAGGGAGGGAAGAGATGCCTTCTATGTTTTCGACTGCTTGTCTGAACTTCAGACAGCGTGGGCAACAGACCTTATGATGGGCAATTTTTTCCAGGTTACATGTCCATATCTCTTTATTCTTGATACGGTCGCTTTTTTCCC
>JAEEGL010578176.1_pt1 | contig 36162 bp, 34 predicted proteins | sample 9134231 | NCBI WGS metagenome assembly JAEEGL01 (sample SAMN16246548, study PRJNA631951) | gut metagenome | biome: gut microbiome; feature: rumen; material: fiber-attached | host: Bos | place: Iran: Karaj | collected 2018-10
CAGGACAACGCGCAGCAGCTGCTGCAGGATTCCATTGACGATATGGAAGCCATGAAACCCTGACTCATAGTGGAGTAACTCCTTTTTTCGAAGGAGGAGGGAGGAACACCCTCCCTCCTCCTTCCCTTCATTAACACGGCACTGATCAACTGAACGGACGGACCTTTGAAAAGAAAGAAAGGCGGAAATTATGCAACAGACAGCCGGTAAGCGCGTGGCGGCACCTGACCTGCGCCAGCGTGGACTGAACTATCGCCAGAAGGACGCGCTGTGGGGATACGCGCTGATCGCCATTCCGCTGATCGGAATGTTGATCTTTGTTGTGATCCCCTTCGGAATGTCCATTTATACCAGCTTCACGTCCTGGCCGATGGGACAGCCCATTGAGAAAGCCAAGATTGTTGGCCTGAAAAACTATATTGACATGTTCAATAACAAGCTTTTCTGGCAAAGCCTCGGAAACACTTTCTTCTATATGATCGGAATTCCGATCGGACTGGCCATATCCCTGATCCTGGCAGCGGCAATGAACCGCGGGACCCGTTCGGAAAAAGTTTTCCGCGTGATTTATTATGTACCGGTTATTTCCAGCGTTGTTGCCATCACCTTTGTCTTCCAGCAGATATTCAACGCGGATGTGGGCATTATCAATGAAGGACTCAGGGGGCTGGGTATTGCCGATCCGCCGAACTGGATGAGCCATGCGGGCTATACCAAGTGGGTCATTATCATCCTGAGCGTATGGAAAGGCCTGGGCAGTTCCATCATCCTGTATATCGCCGGTATGCAGGGGATTTCCCGGTCCTACTATGAGGCTGCCCAGGTGGACGGCGCCAACTGGTGGCAGACCTTCACCCGGATCACCCTGCCGCTGCTGATGCCCGTAACCTTCTACCTGATTGTAACCGGTGTTATCGGCGGAGCCCAGATGTATGTGGAGCCCCGGCTGATGTTCACGGGCAACGGTCCGGCGAACTCGACATTCACAACCGTTATTCATCTGTATGACCGGACCTTTGTGAACTCCAAGGCCGGATACGGTTCCGCTGTGGCGGTATTCCTTGCCGTGATTATCTTTATCCTGACGCTGATTCAGTTCAAACTGAATGGAAGGGAGGATAAGTAAAGTGAAGGCGAAAAAACGGACAGTCAATATCATTATCTTCACAGTACTGGCCCTCGGATCCATTCTGATGCTGTATCCCTTTGTCTGGATGATCTTCACTTCATTCAAGCCGAAGCTGCATGTTTACATCGGCGGCCTGCTGCCGCAGGTGTGGACTACGGAGAGCTATACCCAGATATGGGGAGAAATTGACCTGGTGCGCGGTTTCCTGAATACGATCCTGTATTCCATCCCGCCCGTGGTCATCGGCTCCCTGGTTTCCGTGGCAGCTGCCTATGCCTTTGCGAAGATCAGGTTCAGGGGGCGGAACGCACTGTTCCTGGTACTGCTGGGATCCATCATGATTCCGTTCCCGTCCATCATGGTTCCGCAGTATGTGCTGTTCAGCGGACAGTTCTGGATCTTCAGGGCGAATATGCTCCAGTCTCCCTGGCCGCTGATTCTGCCGAAGATTACCGGTAACGTGATGATGATTTTCTTCCTGAGGCAGTATCTGTTCGGCGTTCCGGATTCCCTGGTGGAGGCAGCCAAGATTGACGGATGCTCCCATCTGAGAATTTACTGGCAGATGATTCTGCCGATTGCCATTCCGGCGCTCAGCGCCCATGGCGTGCTGTGGTTTATCGGCGCGTGGAATGACTATCTTGCGCCCACGATGTTCATCAAGAACCCCGACTGGCATCCTGTGACAGTGATGATCGCCAAGTTCAATGAGCAGTACGCGATCAATAACCACGTGCCGCGGATTATGGCCGGCAGCGTGATGCTGATTGTCCCGGTGCTGATTATCTACGGATTCTTCCAGCGCTGGATTATTGAGTCCATGATGTTCTCTTCCGTGAAGGAGTGAACGGCATGGGAAAGAGGTCTTCTGTGAGAGTAGCTGCTTTGCTGGCAATGATTCTTTGCCTGTTCCTCCCCGCGGCGGGCCTGTGCGCGTCTTTCCGGGATCTGGGAAATACGGAACTGATTCACCGGCTGGAGGACTGGGGCGCGGTAAACGCCCACGATCCGTCCCTGGTCAAAGGTGACGACGGCCGGTGGTATGTGTTTTCCACAGATGCCAGCGTGGGGGATGTCCACCGCTGCGGCATTCAGGTCCGTGTTTCCGATGACCTGGTGAACTGGGAATACCTGGGGACGGCTTTTGAGGATTATGAAACATCCTGCGCCCGGGAAATCGAGGCTGCAAAGCTGGATCCGGCAAAGCATGACGGACTCTGGGCTCCGGAAGCGATCAGGGTTGGGGATCAGTGGCGGCTGTATTACAGCGCTTCCACGTTTGGTTCCACCCGGTCCGCAATCGGTATGGCTGTCTCCGGCAGCCCGGCGGGGCCCTGGGAGGATAAGGGAATCGTAATCCGCAGTGATGCCAATGCGGTATCAAAGCCCAATGCGATTGATCCCTGCCTGTTTACGGATCCCTCCGGAAAACAGTATATGACCTGGGGAAGCTTTTTCGGCGGCATCTGGCTGACCGAACTGGACGAGAACGGCTTCTCGCAGGGTGAACCTGTACGGATTGCCGGATTCCGGGGCTGCCGGGCGGAAGGCAGCTACCTGATCTGGCTGCCGCAGACGCAGTATTATTATCTTTTTGTTTCCTACGGCTCCCTGTCAGAGGATTACAACATCCGCACAGGCCGTTCCCGTACAATTGAAGGGCCTTACCTGGATGCCAACGGAAGACAGCTGACGGACCTGGTGGCGGCAAATGAAGCCCGGATCGGCGTAAAGCTCATGGGCGGCTATCAGCTGCTGCATGATCCGGGGAAGGGATTTTCCAAGGGCATCAAGGCACCGGGACACTGTTCCGTGGCGGTGGACGGAGACCGGCTGTGGCTGTGCCACCATACCCGGACACAGTCATTGCCCGGCTGGTGGTTTGCCATGCAGATCCGCCCGATGGTACTGTCCGCGGACGGATGGCCTCTGGTGATGCCTATGAGCTACCAGGGGGAAAGCTTTGAACCGGTGACTGAACTGCCGGAAGGCGGTTATAACCTGATCCTGCACGGAACGGACAGCAACAAGGAACCGAAACGCTCGGAAAGAATCATGCTGCAGGACGGAAAACTGGGTGACCGGGGCACCTGTACGCTGGAAAAGGACGGCCGGGTCAGGATGACCCTGGACGGCGTCAGCTATGACGGCGCTGCCCTCTGGCAGATTGACGATGAACGGGGCGGACGGGTGATGAGCATTTCCGTGATCAGTGAAGAGGGTGAATGCGCCTGGCTCAGCGAGGAAACGATACATGAGGAGGAACCTTCCCGATGAAACCGTTTATTGAACAACGGGCGGATCCCTATATTATCCGAAAGGACGGCTGGTATTATTTCACCGCGTCCGTACCGGAATTTGACCGGATTATCCTGCGAAAGGCAAAAAACCTGAAGGAACTGCCGGACGCGGTGGAAAAGATTATCTGGACCCGGCATGAGGAAGGTGAGCTCAGCTGCAATATCTGGGCACCGGAACTGCATTTTGTGGATGGAAGCTGGTATGTGTATTTCGCGGCGGCACGGGCAGGGGCGGATTCCTCCGGCAGGTATGACCACCGGATTTACGCACTGAAGAATGACAATCCGGATCCTTTTTCCGGCGGGTTTACCGAAAAGGGAAGGATCGATACCGGCTGGGAGAGCTTCTCCCTGGATTCCACTATGGTTCTGTACAGCGGGAAACGGTATTTCATATGGGCCCAGCGGGATTTTGACATCCCCGGGAACAGCAATCTGTATATTGCGGAAATGAAAAACGCGCTGGAACTGAAGCTTCCGGCAGTGAGACTGAGCATTCCTGAGTATGACTGGGAATGCCGGGGCTTCCTGGTGAATGAAGGACCTGCCTGCCTGATCCATAACGGCAGACTGTTCGTTACTTATTCCGGCAGTGCTACGGACGAACGCTATGCGGTGGGGCTGCTGACGCTGAAGGAAAACGGTAATCCGCTGAATCCGGAAGACTGGGAGAAATCCAGGGTACCGGTGATGGTGACCGAAGAGGAGAACGGACTGTACGGACCCGGACACAATTCTTTTACCGTGGACGAAGAGGGAAGGGATCTGATTGTATTCCATGCCCGGCCTTATCCGGGATTCCATGGGGATGCCCTCAGCGATCCGAACCGGCACTGCTTCCTGCGTACAGTGGAATACACGGAAGACGGGATTCCGGTATTCAGCAGGAAATAAGCAGGCATCATTCAGGAAGTCCCTGATTTCAGGGGCTTCTTTTTTCAATTGCATCATTCGGGATTTCAAGACTGCCATTCCGGATACAATGACGATATTGAAACGCGGCTTGAATGATCTTTCGCATCTGTGTTATATTAATCAAAAGGTGCTTGAAGGATCGCAAAGCGGGAAAGGGAAGGGCATGATCTTCTTTCAGCAGTTCTATCTTGATAAGGAAAAGGATATTGCGGTCGACCTTCATATGGAGGGAGACCGCCTGTTTTATACCATCCGGACGCCGAACCACCACACCGGCAACCTGATTACGAACCTGGCGAAGCTGTGCGGGCTGGAAACCGAGGAGGATGAGCGGGGACTTAAGGTGATCCGGGATGAGATTCCCTGCTACTATGACGGGGACTACAGGAAGATGTATATCCTGCGCCTGGGAAACACGAAGATTGCCAACATCTTCCCGGACGGCCGGGTGGAGATGAAGGCATCCATTCCAGCCATATCCAAGACGCTGATGAGCCAGACGCGGGACTATAAGCTCGGTGTGGCCAAGACCATCGTCAAGACCTATATCCGCAGCGAGTGCAAGTTCCATACTGACCTGCACACGCACATGAACGGCAACCTGCCGCCGGACGCGCTGATTGCCCTGGGTATTGTGCGGCAGCTGCGGTATCCCTATTACTACATCAAGAAACTGGGGCTGCGCTGCGACCTGACCCAGACAGCAAAGCTGGAGGAGCGCCGGGTGGCGGCGGAGGCCGCGCTCGGTGAGACAGAACTGACAGGGAAGCACCGGGACCGCCGGATTGATGACAACACGTTTATCAATTTTGCCGAGCTGATTCTCGGGAACCCGGCGGATGCCCAGTACAATATCGACCGGATCCGGAATTCCCTGACCATTCCCAAGGACGGGCAGGCGGTCTTTGCGGACCTCGAGAAAGTTTACCTGTACCGTTATGTATTTACCAAAGGGCTGGAAGCGGAGGATCCTCTCAGCGGAATCAACCTTGGGCTGGTTCCGGACCGGGAAGTGCTTGCCTATGCGGAGCAGATGCGGCGGGACCGGGAGACGGAACGGTTCGGCAGCAATACGCTGTACCAGGATCTGCTGCTCTGGATTGCCCGGGAATACAGGCGGAGGGGCATTGAGTACGCGGAGATTTCAGATACCGGCCTGCTGAACCGGGAGGGCTTTGCGGCAAAGCTGCGGGAAATCCATGAGGTGATGCCTGCCATCACCCGCGAAACAGGGGTTATGCTGCGGTTCCTGGCGGGCATCCGCCGGATTCCGCTGACGATTATCCGGGACCGGGTGACCCCGAACGACTATCTGGCGGATAACCTGCAGATCCTGCGGACAATTGCCGGGGATCCCTATGTGGCCGGCAGCGATATTATCGGTGAGGAAATCAACAACATCCTGGAACTGCGGGCGGTGATCCGGGAACTGGTGAAGATTGCCGGGGAGCAGGACGGCTTTGTCATCCGGATCCATGCCGGTGAGAATGACTCCCTGCGGGACAACGTGGCGAACAGTATTGCCTGCGTGAAGGAAGCACTGGCACCCGGACAGCAGATGCCGGCCCTGCGGATCGGCCATGGACTGTATACCTGCGACCTGCGGACACCCCGTGGAAGGAAACTGCTGGAGGATATGAAGGATTCCCGGGTCACCCTGGAATTCCAAATCACCTCCAATGTACGGCTGAACAACCTGTCCCGGCTGGACAACCATCCGCTGCGCCGGTATCTGCGGGCAGGCGTGGCCTGCGTGCAGGGAACAGACGGCGGCGCCCTGTACGGAACGGATTCCATTGACGAGGAACTGTCCCTGGAAAAACTGCTGGGACTGAGCTTTGAAGAACTGAAAAAGATGCGCCGCACGGACGAGAAGATCCTGCGGGAAAGCAAAGAAATCTTTGAACAGCGGATGGAAAACTTCCGCACGGAGTGTGGTGCCGGGGACGCGGAAAAGTGGTATCTGCGCAAGCTGGAGGAAACGCCCAGGATTACGCAGGACCTGTGGAAGGAATCCGGACGGATCGATGCGGCGGAAGAACTGAAGGACCTGATTGCTCCGCTGCCGGAAGGCATGTTCCCGGTGGTGATTGCCGGCGGCAGTTTCAACCACAGCGGCCACCGGACCGTGATGAAGGAAGAGGACCGGCAGCTGATTGACCGGCTGCTGGAAACGCTTGATCCGGGAAAAGTCTATTTCGTAATCGGCCACAGCCTGACCGGGGTGGAAGGCTACCTGGTACAGCGGAACGGCGGCCGGTTCCGGATTGCGGCTATTGTACCCAACCGGATCAGCCGGCCGGAGAAAAAACGGTTGCTGGAGGCGGGCGTTTCTGTCCGGATTTCCATTGAGAGCTCCGGAATGGGGCTGTACAAGAGTTTTGCCTATGAAATCTTCAAACGGATGAATTCCGTGCTGCTGGCCTTTGACGGCAACGCGCCTGCCCTGAACCTGATCCAGGAGGCGAAAAACGGCCGGTGCAAGTGCCGTATTTTTGCCAATCCCCGGTCCAGGGGACTGACGGTGAAGGCAAAACTGCTGGAGGGATATGTGCAGCCGCTGGCGGATGCGGAGACAATCGCTGAAGCCGTGGACAATTTGCGCTGAAAAGGTTTGTTCTCTTTACAAAATCCGCCGGACAGAGGTAAAATAATCTTTAGTTTTTGCGCTGGAAGGCGGTGATCATATGAGTGAGGAAAGAAAAGCAGCTGAGCGGCTCATGCTTCGCCTGCTGGGCATTGCTGCAGCTTTTGCTGTTATACGCTGGGTGCTGCCTGAGGTATGGGACAAGCTGTCACCGTTTATCATTGCTGTTCCGATTGCGGCCGCGCTGCAGCCGGTAATCCGGTTCCTGCAGAAGCGGATCAAACTGCGGCGGAGCCCTGCCTCATTGATTCCGGTACTCCTGCTCCTGTTTCTTTTCCTGGGACTGCTGATCTGGCTGCTGATTTTTGCCATAGAACAGGCACCGAAAATGATCAACAACTCCGGGGATATGGTAACAGATACCATTAATACAATCCGCCAGGCGTTCAGCAATCTGCTGACGCATATCAGGGAAAATACGGATCCGGGCGTGGCAGCGTGGATCGAGAGTGCCACAAAGTCGTTGCTGGAAAAAATCACCGAGTGGATAACCGGTTTTGCCGGAAACGCAGCCAAGTATGTGGTGGATACCACTGTGGGCCTCGCAACGGCTATGCCTTACAGCATCATTTATATCAGCTTCCTGACTATAGGACTGTATTTTGTTGCCAAGAACTATGACGAAATCCGCAGTTACCTTCCGGGCGGAAAACGCCGGAAGCAGGACAGCCGGACAACCCAGCTGACCAATTCCACGCTGAGAAGCCTGTTCGGATACCTGAAGGTTCAGGGGACATTCGGCCTGATCGTCTGGATCGTTTCATGGATTTACCTGACCTGTTTCGGCTTTTCCTACGCAGGGATCACAGCACTCTTCTGCGGTGTGATGGAACTGGTACCGATGATCGGCAGCGGTGTTCCCTATATTGTAATGAGCATCGTGCAGTTCCTGCTGGGGAATGCCCGGGCAGGCATCCTGCTGCTGGTGCTGACCCTGGGCCTGCAGCTGCTGCGCCGGGTGCTGGAACCGAAGCTGATGTCCGATTCCATCGGCATTACTCCCCTGGAGAGCCTGATCGGCATGTTTGTAGGTATGCGGTTTGGCGGGATCCTCGGCCTGATCGGCGGACCGGTACTGATGTCCGTGCTGGTCGGCGCTTTCAAAGGCGGATTGTTCGCCTCCACAGCGAGAGACTTCCATCTGATCTCCGTCTGGATGAAGAACAGATTGAAATAATATACAGGAGGAACATTCATGTACAGTTGTCCCGGATGCGGATCCCAGATGCTGTTTGACATTCCGTCGCAGCAGCTGAAGTGCGGCCGGTGTGACCGGACCATGTCCATTGAGGAAGCGGATCAGAAAGAATTCCGTAAAGCCGGCGAAAGCTTTACGGTGGATCTGCTGACCTGCCCAAACTGCGGCGGGGAAATCCATGCAATCAATACGGCTGCGGCTGCTTTCTGCAGCTACTGCGGCTCTTCCGTTATGCTGGAGAAGAAAGACACGCAGTATGACCCTCCGGCGTCCCTGATTCCCTTCAAGATTACCCGGGAAGAATGCTTTGAGAAATTCCGGGGGATGCTGAACAAAAGCTTCTGCGCGGATCACCGGCTGAAGAACCGTATTACCCCGGACAGCTTCCGCGGGATCTATGTGCCCTATCATACCTATCAGGCCGGTGTGGAAGGGGAAGCAGAGATTGAAGGGGAAAAAAGCACCTCCAACTATACGTATTATTACAAGTCCCGGGTGGAGCTGAACCATCATTATACGGGGATCATGCATGACGCTTCCAAGGAAATGCCTGACAGCATTTCCGAGTCCATCTCCGTAACCCATGATGCCCAGAGCATGACGGTTCCGTTCTCGCCGGCATATCTGAGTGGGTTTTACGCGGATGTATCGGATACGGATCCGGATACCTATATTCCCTATGCCCGGTCCGAAGCTGTCCGGAAGGGCCTGGAGGATACGCTGCCGACACTGAAGGACGATGAACTGAGCTATTCCACATCCAGTGCGGAAAAGGCACTGCTGCCAAAGGCAAATGCCACCTATACGGGAGATACGCTGCTGCCTGTATGGTTCATGTCCATGAAGAGCGGGAAACGCGTGCTGTATGCCGTGCAGAACGCTGTGACAGGAGAAATGTGGGCGGATGTCCCGATGGATATTTCCCGTTTTGCGCTGGTGGCTCTGGTGATTGCAGCCGGATTGTTCGTTGCGTTCAACAGTTTCCTGACGCTGCGGCCGGAGATGGTCATGATTGCGGCGATGCTGCTGGCAATCTTCGCGCAGATTGCCGTGAACGGCAGGGCAACCCGAATTAAGGAAAAGGAAATGGCGGAAGCCGTGATCCGGGGTGAAACCATCAATATCGAAGACAGAATGTCCAAAATGAAGCGGCTGCAGAAACGTGTAAACCGCCAGAAGAACCATGGGATCTTCCGGTACCTGGGCTCCTTCGGGGCGGCAGTTGCATCCTGCGCGGCGCTGCAGGGACTGTCCAGGCTGGATGACGTCCGCATCTTCCGTTACGGATCGATTGGCCTGCTTGTGATAATGGCGGCCCTGATGCTGCCGGTCTGGGAGGACCGGACAAAGCTGCCTCTCGGCTGCAAGGCAGCCTTCCTTGCCATGGCTGCCGGTACCGTGCTCCTGAACCTGGATCCTTTCCACAGCGCGGATATGCCGGTATATCTTGTCACACTGGCCATCATGGGCAGTGTGATCTGGGAGTGCATCAACCTGATGCGGCTGCATAACAAGTCGTGCTCCAACACGCCGCCCCAGTTTGAATCCCATCAGGGAGGTGAGCTTCTGTGATTGACAAGTGTAACGCAGTCAGAACAGTTAAAGCCACCCTTGCTACAGGAATCTGCGAGTGGCGAGCCGAAGGCGAAGACAGAGCAGAAATGACGATCGCAGGAGGTGAGCTTCTGTGAAAAAGATATTTGCCAGCCTTCTGGTCCTGATGCTGCTGGTCCCCTGTTTTGCGGGGGCGGAATCAAAGGCCTGGAAGAACGAAGAAACCGGCTATACTGCCGTGATTGACGACAGTGCCGCACTGCTGGATGCCGCGGAATATGACAGTGTGCTGGAAACCATGAAGGGGATTACGGATTACTGCCATGCCGGGCTGTATACCTACGGCGGCAGTTCAACGGAATATGTGATGACAAAGGCGGAGAACTGGGGAAACAGCACTTTCTCCGGTGATTACACCCTGTTTATCATTGATATGGCGACCCGCCAGCTGGCGGTGTATTCCAGCAAAAAGATCTACAAGACAATTACCCAGTCCAAAGCTTATACCATTACGGACAACGTGTATTCCTACGCATCCAGGAAGCAGTATGCCACCTGTGCCATGACCGCATTCAACCAGATGCACAGGACGCTGAAGGGTGAAATGGTTACCGGCCCCATGCGCTATATCAGCAACGCCCTGCTGGCCCTGCTTGGCGCAATCCTGCTGGCCTACCTGGTCATCTCCGCGCGGATGGAGCAGGAGGTCAAGGTCAGCATGCCGGATATTGTTACCGCGACAGTCGGCGCCGGAGCGTTCATTGCCGGAAAGAAGCTGGTCAGGAAAGTCAAGCATGAAAGCAGCTCCAGCCATGGCGGCGGCGGTTTCGGCGGTTTCGGCGGAGGCGGCTTCAGCGGAGGCGGCGGAGGCGGCAGCCACGGATTCTGAGCAATTCACAATTCAGAATTCATAATTCACAATTAGAAAAGGTTGAAATTCTGAATGGATGATCGTGACAAGCTATAATCTGTTGCTGAAAAACTGCCCGGAAGTATTGTGCGGGACGATTTACAGGTGTTTTTGAGTGAATTATACATTATGAATTGTGGATTATGAATTATGAATTAACCAATACGAGATCGATGACCCGGAGAGCGCTGTCCGTTGCCTGGCCGGCTATGACGGAAAGCTTTTTTGTGGCGCTTGCCGGCATGATCGATACCATGATGGTTTCCGCCCTGGGCAGTTATGCAGTTGCGGCGGTCGGCCTGACAAACCAGCCGAAGTTCATCGGCCTGACGCTCTTTTTCGGCATCAATGTGGCGGTTTCCGCCCTGGTGGCCCGCCGGAAGGGTGAACAGCGCCAGGATACGGCTAACCAGATCCTGCTGACAGCCATTATCCTGGCCTGTCTTGCCTGTGTGGTTGTGTCGGTATTGTTTGTGGTGTTTGCACCCTGGATGATGGAACTGGCAGGCAGCAATGCCGATACACATGAGGCGGCGGTTACATATTTCCAGATTATCATGGGCGGTACGTTCTTCAACGTGATCACCATGGTGATCAATTCCGCCCAGCGGGGCAGCGGCAATACCAAGCTGTCCATGACCACAAACCTGACCAGCAGCATTGTCAATATCATTTTCAACTACCTGTTGATTGAAGGCCACTTCGGTTTCCCTGCATGGGGAATCCGCGGCGCAGCAATTGCGACAGTGCTGGGCACGGTTGTGGCGGCAGGCATGGCGGTTTCCTCGCTGTTCCGCCGAAACAGCTATGTGCGCATTCCGCTGATGAAGCAGCTGAAGCTTCGCTATTCCGCCGCCTGCGCGAAATCCATCTGGCACCTGACAATCAATACATCTCTGGAAAATATAGCTGCCCGGATCGGCTTCCTGGCGACGGCGATGATTGCCGCCCGCCTGGGAACCGATGAGTTTGCCGCACACAATATCGGTATGAGTGTGCTGGGACTTGGCTTTTCCTTTGCAGACGGCATGCAGGTGGCGGCGGTGGCGCTGGCAGGGGAATCCCTGGGCGCGGGAAAAAAGGATATGGCAAAGCGCTACGGCAGTATCTGTCAGCGCATCGGGCTGCTGATCTCCTTTATCCTGGCACTGCTGCTGTTCTTTGGCGGCCGGTGGTTCTTCAGCCTGTATTTCCAGGAACCGCATATCCTGGAAATGGGAGAGGTGATCTGCCGGTACCTGATGGTCATTGTACTGCTGCAGATCAGCCAGATTATCTTTACCGGCTGCCTGCGGGCAGCAGGAGACGTACGGTATGTACTTTATGCCGCCATGATTTCCATTGCCGGCATCCGTACCCTGTCCACCGTGCTGATGGTGAACGTCCTCGGCTGGGGCCTGCACGGGGTATGGCTGGGCGTCCTGGCAGACCAGCTGTCACGTTTTATTATGGTCTGGCTGCGGTTTAAGCAGGGGAAATGGGTGGATTTGAAGATCTGACTCAGAGATTCAGATCTTCAAAAATGAATAATGAAAAATGAATAATGAAGAATGAGGAGACGAGATCTCTCCACGCGGCGGCAGGTATTCTGCCGCCTTGGTCGAGACGACAGGATAAACGCAATGAAAAACACCAGCGAGCCGGATTGCCGGAACGCTGGTGTTGATTATTATTGGAATCATTCGGTGAAGAGGGCGGTGGAGTAGTAGCGGTCGCCGCTGTCGGGCAGCAGGGCTACGATGGTCTTGCCCTTGTTTTCCGGCCGCTTCGCCAGCTGGATGGCGCCGTACAGGGCGGCACCGGAGGAAATACCCACGGAGATGCCTTCCTTTTTTGCCAGCAGCTTTGCGGTGGCAAAGGCGTCCGCGTTGGCAGCCTTGAAGATTTCATCATAGATTTTGATGTTCAGCACATCCGGTACAAAACCAGCGCCGATGCCCTGGATCTTATGGGCACCCGCATGGCCTTCGGACAGCACGGGGGAATCTTCCGGCTCCAGGGCGACAACCTTGATATCCGGATTTTGGGATTTCAGGTATTCGCCGACACCGGTCAGGGTGCCGCCGGTGCCGACACCGGCAATGAAGAGGTCAACCTTGCCGTCCGTATCATTCCAGATTTCGGGACCGGTGGTGGCCCTGTGAATGGCGGGGTTCGCGGGGTTCACGAACTGGCCGGGGATGAAGCTGTTGGGGGTTTCTTTTGCCAGCTCTTCCGCCTTGGCGATGGCACCCTTCATGCCCTTTGCGCCTTCGGTCAGCACCAGCTCGGCACCGTAGGCCTTCAGGATGTTGCGGCGTTCTACGCTCATGGTTTCAGGCATGGTGAGGATGATGCGGTAGCCCTTGGCGGCGGCGATGGACGCCAGGCCGATACCGGTGTTGCCGCTGGTGGGCTCAATGATGACGGAACCTTCCTTCAGCAGGCCCTTTGCTTCAGCATCCTCGATCATCGCTTTGGCGATACGGTCCTTGACGCTGCCGGCAGGATTGAAGTACTCCAGCTTTACCAGCACGGTGGCCTCCAGGCCCAGTTCCTTTTCGATATTCACAACTTCGACCAGCGGAGTATTGCCGATCAGTTCCAGAGATCCTTTGTAAATCTTAGCCATTTGAATGACCCTCCCTCAATGTGTTGGCGTAAGGATAGCATATTAAACCTATCAAGTCAATAGGTAAAAGAGATAAATGGTTTTTATCAGGACCTATAGAATCCGGCTATAAGCCGGGTTCAGTTGACTTTACCGGCAGAGGGGAGTAAAGTCAATTAGATAAATATAAGGAGAAAAGGCATGGAGAAACGGAACTATCAGCGGGAAATGGAGGCGGAGATCGCACGGCTGGAAGGTCGGCGGCCGACCCTGCTGCTGCACAGCTGCTGCGGCCCCTGTTCCAGCGCGGTGCTGGAGCGCCTGACAGAGCATTTCCGGGTGACGCTTCTGTATTACAATCCCAACATTGAACCGGAGGAGGAATACCTTCACCGGCTGTCCGAGCAGAAGCGCCTGCTGGAGGTGCTGCCGGAAGAAATCCCGATGCTGCCCTGCGATTATGACAACGCCGCTTTTGAGGCCTTTGCCCCCGGACTCGCGGATGCGCCGGAAGGCGGTGAACGGTGCCTGGCCTGTTTTGCCCTGCGGCTGGATTATACCGCGGAGCAGGCGAAGCAGCACGGCTTTGAATACTTCACGACCACGCTTTCCGTCAGCCCCCATAAGAACGCGGACAATGTGAACCGGATCGGGGAGGAAGCAGGGAAGAAGTACGGAGTGAAGTATCTCTTCGCTGATTTCAAGAAAAAGAACGGGTATCTGCGGTCGCTGGAGCTGTCAAAGGAATACGGGCTGTACAGGCAGGATTACTGCGGGTGCCGGTACTCAAATCAGAAGAATCCTGATTTGAGTACAATGAACAATTAACAATTATTTGTTTGTTAACCATAGAAAGTAAGGAGAAACAGAGTAATGGATTTTGTGAACAGACTGGCGGGAGAGTTTAAGCTGCGGCCGCAGCAGGTGCAGGCGGCAGTTGAATTGCTGGATGCGGGGAATACCATTCCCTTTATTGCCCGGTACCGGAAGGAAGCCACCGGTTCCCTGGATGACCAGGTACTGCGGGAAATGGCGGAACGGCTGGAATACCTGCGGAACCTGGAAAAGCGGCGGGAAGAGATAGCTTCCTCGCTGGAAGAACAGGGTGTGATGACGGACGAGCTGAAAGCACAGCTGGCGAAGGCGGTTACGCTGAGCGAACTGGAGGATATCTACCGTCCCTACCGGCCGAAACGGCGCACCCGCGCCACCGTGGCTAAGGAACGCGGACTGGAGCCGCTGGCACTGTGGCTGATGCTGCAGCAGCCCGGGGACCCCGCGGCGGAAGCGGCGAAATATATTGATCCGGAAAAGGATGTTCCGGACGCGGAGACGGCACTGGCCGGCGCACGGGACATCCTGGCGGAAACCGTCAGCGACAGCGCGGAAATCCGGAAGGAACTCCGGATGCTGCTGAACCGGGAAGGCGTTCTTCGCAGCAAGGCGGCAAAGGAAGAAGACAGTGTGTACAGCATGTACTACGACTTCCGGGAACCTGTGAGAACCATCGCGGCGCACAGGATCCTGGCAGTAAACCGGGGCGAACGGGAAGAGTTCCTGAAGGTGACGCTGGAAGTACCGGAGGAGAAGGCGCAGGAACTGATCCGGAAGGCTTTTGTCCGGAACAGCACAGCTGCTGCCGGCCAGGTGGCGGAAGCCTGCGCGGACGCATGGGAACGGCTGGTATTCCCCTCCCTGGAGCGGGAGGTACGGAACGACCTGACCGACCGGGCAAACGTCAGCGCCATCAAGGTGTTCGGTGATAACCTGCACCAGCTGCTGATGCAGCCGCCCATCAAGGGCAAGGTAACGCTGGGCGTGGACCCGGGCTTCCGGACCGGCTGCAAGCTGGCGGTGGTGGATGAGAACGGCAAGGTGCTGGACACCGGTGTGGGACATTTCACGCTGCCCGGCAACGAAGCCGGCAAGGCGGCCTCCGCAAAGCTGATCAAGGGCTTCGTAAAGAAATACGGCATTACGGCTATTGCGATCGGCAACGGGACGGCCAGCCGGGAGAGCGAACAGTTCATTGTATCCCTGCTGCCGGAACTGCCGGGCACTGCCTATATGATTGTCAGCGAGGCAGGCGCCTCGGTTTACAGCGCCAGCAAGCTGGCCGCGGAGGAATTCCCGGACTTTGACGTGACCCAGCGCAGCGCGGTTTCCATTGCCCGCCGGATGCAGGACCCGCTGGCGGAACTGGTGAAGATTGATCCAAAGGCCATCGGTGTGGGACAGTACCAGCATGACCTGAAGCAGAACGAGCTGACCGCAGCGCTGGACGGCGTGGTGGAACAGTGCGTGAACCAGGTGGGCGTGGAGGTCAGCACGGCTTCCGCGGAACTGCTGAGCCATGTGGCAGGCATCGGCCCTGCCCTGGCAAAGAATATTGTGGCATACCGGGAAGAGAACGGCATTGCCAGCCGGGCAGCGCTGAAAAAGGTGCCCAAGCTGGGGCCGAAGGCCTTTGAACAGTGCGCGGGCTTCCTGCGGGTGATGGACAGCAAAAACCCGCTGGATGCCACGGCAGTGCATCCGGAAAGCTATGACGCGGCAAAGCTGCTGCTGGAGAAGCTGGGATATGACCTGAAGGAGATCCGCGGCGGTGCGGCAGACGTGATCCAGCGGGCCAGCCGTTACGGCTATGAGAAACTGGCGGCAGAGATCGGGGTCGGCCTGCCGACACTGAACGATATGCTGGCCGAACTTGCCAAGCCCGGCCGGGATCCCCGTGATGAGCTGCCCAAGCCGGTGCTGCGTACGGATGTGCTGGAGATGAAGGACCTGAAGCCCGGTATGGAGCTGATGGGTACCGTACGGAACGTGATCGACTTCGGCGCGTTCGTGGATATCGGCGTTCATCAGGACGGGCTGGTGCATATCAGCCGGATGGCGGAGAAGTTCATCAGGCATCCCTCGGAAGTTGTGAAGGTGGGGGATATAGTAAAGGTCTGGGTTGTCAGCGTGGATGAGCAGAAGAAACGCATTGCGCTGACGATGGTCCAGGGCAGGATGTAAGCATACCGGAAGGAGGCGGGCCAGTGATCCACGGGGGCTGTGTATGGGATTCGGGACATCCGGCGGACTGGCTTGATTTCTCCGCGAATCTCCGTCCGGAAGGACCGCCGGAATGGGTAACGGAAACGCTGCGTTCCACGCTGGACAATATCCGGTATTATCCGGACCTGAACATGGTCCGGGCCCGCCGGGGACTGGCCGGCTTTCTCGGGCTGCCTGAAGACCAGGTGCTTCCGACAGCCGGGGGATCGGCTGCGATTGACCTGGCCCTGACGCGCCTGGCCGGCTGTGTCTATACGAAAGAACACACATTCGGGGAATACGCCCGGCGGGCGGAAGCGAACAACCGCCGCCACGGCCTTTGGGACGGAACCTGCGGCGCAGGGGATACGCTGATCCTTGCGAACCCGGATAATCCGTCCGGAAAAGCAGAAACGCAGGAGACACTGCTATCCCTGCATGAGAAGCTGTGCGGCACTGGCGGGGAACTTATCGCAGATGAGGCGTTTATTGACTATTGTCCGGAGTTCAGCCTGCGGACGTTTATTGCGCCGGGACTGACAGTGGTTGGTTCACTGACGAAGATCCTGGGGATTCCGGGCGTGCGGCTGGGATATCTGATCGCATCGCCGGAAGTGGTCAAAGCGCTTGAGAATCGGATGCTGCCCTGGTCACTGGGAGCCCAGGCAACAGAGATCGCGGCACGGCTGCCGGAGCATGTTGAAGGGATCCGGAAGGATGCTGAAATCAATGCCCGGCGCAGGGAAGCCTTCGCGGCGCGGCTGGAACAGCTCGGTGCGGAAGTGATGCCTTCCCGGACAAACTTCCTGCTGGCGGATTTCCACCGGGATATGACAGGGCCCGCGGAAGCGCTGAAGGCGCAGGGAATCCTGGTGCGCACCTGCGGTTCCTTCGGGCTGGAGAAAAGCTGCCTCCGGCTGGCTGTGAGGACGGAAGCGGAAAACGAAAGACTGATTATTGCATTGGAGGGAATACTGCATGCGCGGTAAATGCCTGATGATTCAGGGGACGGCATCCTCTGTCGGAAAGAGCGTGCTGTGCGCCGCTTTCCTGCGGATCCTGCGGCAGGACGGCCTGCGGGTGGCACCCTTCAAGGCACAGAATATGTCCCTGAACTCCTTTGCCACGAAGAACGGCCTGGAAATGGGCCGGGCGCAGGTAACCCAGGCACAGGCTGCCGGCATGGAGCCGGACGCGCGCATGAATCCTGTGCTGCTCAAGCCGACCAGCGACCGGCGCAGCCAGGTGATTATTGAGGGGAAAGCCATCGGCAGCATGACGGCAATGGAGTATCACCAGTACAAGCCGGAACTGCGGAAAAAGATCAAAGCTATTTACGAGTCCCTGGAGAATGAAGTGGGCTGTGTGGTGATCGAAGGCGCCGGCAGCCCGGCGGAGATCAACCTGCGGGAAGGGGACATTGTGAACATGTCCATGGCAGAGGCTGCCGACGCGCCGGTGATTCTGGTGGGTGATATTGACCTGGGCGGTGTTTTCGCGTCCCTGTACGGCACAATCATGCTGCTGACCGAAGAAGAACGTGCCCGGGTGAAGGGCGTGATTATCAACAAGTTCCGCGGCGATGTGAAAATCCTCGAGCCGGGCTTTCGCATGCTGGAGGAGCGGATCCATATTCCCGTGCTGGGCGTGGTTCCGTGGATGGATGTGGAGCTGGAGGACGAGGACAGCGTCACGGAACGCTTCCGGAAACAGAGCGGGCAGGGGGATATCGACGTGGCGGTGATCCGGCTGCGCCATATTTCCAACTTTACGGATTTCCAGTCGCTTGCCCTGCAGCCGGGCGCCCGGGTGCGCTATGCCGAGAAGCCGGAGGACCTGGAGAACGCGGATCTGATCATCCTGCCGGGAACCAAGAACACGATCGAGGACCTGATGGACCTGCGCAACCGGGGAATGGACGCGGCGGTGATCCGCCATGCCCGCCGGGGCAGGATGGTCCTGGGTATCTGCGGCGGATACCAGATGCTTGGGAACAGCCTGAGTGACCCGGAACATTCCGAGTCCATGGTGCCGGAAGCGGCCGGGCTGGGGCTGCTGGATATGAATGTTGTTTTTGAAAAAGAGAAGCGCACGGTCCAGGCATCCGGAACGGTAGCCTGTGAAGCAGGCTGGCCGGCGAAGCTGAACGGGACGAACGTGGACGGCTATGAGATCCATACGGGCAGGAACAGCTACGGTCCGGAAGCGCTTCCCTGGCTGACAATCCGCGGGGAAACGGACGGGGTGATGAACCGGCAGGGAAACGTGCTGGGAAGCTACCTGCACGGCCTGTTTGACGACGGCAGGCTGTTCACCGCGATCGCGGAGCGGATCCGCTCGCAGCGGGGGGATGCCGGCAGGAAAGAGCAGCCGGTGAGCATGGAGGAATACCGGGAACGGGAGTTTGACCGGATTGCTTCCATTGTCCGCGACAGCGTGGACATGGACGCTGTATACCGGATCATACACGGGGAGGATGTTTCATGCGTTTCGGAATAACCGCGCTGATTGCAGGTTATCTGCTGGATCTGCTGCTGGGGGATCCGGAGTGGCTGTATCACCCGGTCCGGCTGATCGGAAAGCTGATCTCCGCACTGGAAAAGCGCCTGCGGACCCGGGGCGGGAACCTGCGGAAAAGCGCGGTGGCCCTGACGGCGGTTACGGTACTGACCACCATGGCGGCAGCGGCGCTGATTCTGTGGCTGCTGAGCCTGCTGGGCCGGGTGCCGCTGTTTATCGGCATGGCGCTGATGGACTGGATGGGCATTGCGGTGACCTGCATGGCAAAGGAAGCCCGGGGTGTGCGGAAAGCGCTGGAGAAAGGCCTGCCGGAAGCCAGGAAGCAGGTGGCCCGGATTGTGGGCCGGGATACCGGAAACCTGAACGAGGAAGAGATTGTGAAGGCGACGGTGGAGACGGTTGCGGAGAACACTACGGACGGCGTAATCTCTCCGCTGTTCTGGGCGCTGCTGGGCGGAACGGTGCTCCTGTGGGGCTTCAAGGCGGCCAGTACCCTGGATTCCATGGTGGGCTATATGGATGAGAAATACCGGGATATCGGCTGGAGCAGTGCCCGGCTGGATGATATAATGAACTATCTTCCGGCGCGGCTGACAGCGTTTCTGATGGTCTGCGCCGCGTTCCTGACCGGACTGGACGGAAAAAACGCGTTCCGGATTGTCCGCCGGGACCACGCAAACCACAAAAGCCCGAACTGCGCGTGGAGCGAGGCTGCCGCGGCAGGGGCAATGCATATCCAGCTGGGCGGCACCCATGAATATTTCGGCAAACCGGTGGAGAAACCGACCATCGGTGACGCGGACCGTCCCGCGGACCGGACGGATATCCTGCGGGCGAACCGGCTGCTGTATGTGGCAAGCGGACTGATGATCCTGATCGCGGCAGCGGGACTGCTGCTGTAATGACGCGGAAGAGGGGGAGAATATGAGCGGAAAGAAGGATGCCAGCCGGTTCTTCCAGAACCGGGAATGCGCACATTTTCCCTGCCATCAGGGGGTTCCTGAGGAGGATTTCAACTGCCTGTTCTGTTACTGCCCGCTGTATACGCTGGGAAAGCGGTGTGGCGGAAACTGCACCTATACGGAAAAAGGCATAAAGAGCTGCAAGGACTGTTCTTTTCCGCATCGAAGCGAAAACTATGAGCGCGTGACCGGCCGTTTTGAGGAGATCAAGGCGGTGGTCAGGCGTATGGACGGGGAAGAAGCATGAACGTACAGGAAGAGACGCGCAGGCGCTGGGACAGCATCGCGAAGCCCCTGCATTCCCTGGGCCAGCTGGAGGACCTGGTTGTACAGATCGCCGGGATCCGGCAGACAGCGGACGTGCGGATTGACAAACGCTGTGCCCTAGTGTTCTGCGGGGATCACGGCGTGGTGCGGGAAGGCGTCAGCCAGGCCGGCAGTGAAGTGACGGCCCTGGTGGCCCGGAGCATCGCGGAAGGAACAGGCAATATCAACCTGATGGCGGATGCTGCCCGGACCGATGTATTCACGGTGGATATGGGCATGCTGACTGAAGTGGACGGTACCATCAACCGGCGGATCGGCGCGGGAACGGCTGATATCGCGGAAGGCCCGGCCATGACGCGCGCTCAGGCGGAACAGGCAATTCAGGCCGGCATGGACCTGATGAAGGAATTGCGTGACCGGGGGTACCAGATCGCGGTAATCGGCGAGATGGGAATCGGGAACACGACAGCAGCCAGTGCCGTAGCTTCGGTGCTGCTGCACAGACCGGCAGCGGAGGTGACCGGCCGGGGTGCCGGCCTGTCGGATGCCGGACTGAAAAGAAAGATTGACGTAATCGGGCAGGCAATCCGGATCAACCGGCCGGACGCGGAGGACCCGGCAGACGTGCTGGCAAAAGTGGGCGGCTTTGAAATTGCCGGAATGGCCGGTGCTTTCCTGGGCGGGCATATGTATCATATTCCGACGGTTACGGACGGGATGATTCCCTCCGTTGCGGCGCTTGCCGCAACCCGGATCTGCCCGGAAGCGGTATCCTCGATTCTGCCGGGCCATGTGAGCAAGGAACCGGTGGATCAGCTGATTCTGGATGAACTGGGTATGGAACCGGTGATTGACGCGCGAATGGCGCTGGGCGAGGGAACAGGCGGCGTATTGCTGCTGCCCCTGCTGGATATGGCGCTGCAGGTTTATCACGGTCCCCATACATTTGAGGGACTGGGTATGGAGGCCTATACGCCCCAGGAGGACGCTGAATGATCGTATTGGTTACGGGCGGCAGCGGCTGCGGGAAATCCACCTGGGCGGAGAAACTGATGGATACGCTGCAGGAAGACCGCCGGGTCTATATTGCCACGATGCAGGTATATGATGAGGAATCCCGGCAGCGGGTGGCGCGCCACCGGGCACAGCGCGCGGACAAACACTACACCACGATAGAATGTGAAAAAGACCTGGACAGCGCGGAGGTCCCGGCCGGAAGCGCGGTGCTGCTGGAAGACCTGGTCAACCTGACAGCAAATGAGATGTTTGACAACGGGGATGTTTCCCGGATCGTTCCCGCAATCCGGAGACTGGCTTCCCGGTGCAGCCACCTGGTGATGGTGACGAACGACCTGTTTTCGGACGGGGAGGCCTATTCACCGTCCGTGCAGGAATACCTGCGCTGCCTGGCGGAAGTCAACCGGGAGGCAGCGGAACTGGCTGACAGCGCGGTTGAGGTTGTTTATTCTGTTCCTGTTGCCCTGAAAGGAGAAGTGCCATGCGTCTGATCCGTTCCTTTCTGATCGCGTTTTCCACCTATTCCAGGATTCCGGTTCCCCAGGTGGAATGGACGGAGGAGAACCGGCGGTATGCCATGTGCTTTTTTCCGCTTATCGGCGCGGTACTGGGCCTGATCCTGTGGGGATGGCTGGCACTGTGCGACGCGCTGCGGTTCGGCGCATTCCTTCGCGGCGCAGTTGCGGCGCTGCTGCCGCTGGCTGTTACAGGCGGAATCCATATGGACGGCTATATGGACGTGATTGACGCGCTGGCATCCTGGCAGCCGCAGGAGAAACGCCTGGAGATCCTGAAGGACAGCCATGCCGGCGCTTTTGCGGTGATGGGCTGCGCGGGATACCTGCTGCTGTCCGCGGCGCTTTTCAGCGAAGCGGGAACGGCGGACGGTCCTCTGCTGCTCTGCGTGTTTGTGCTGTCCAGGACCCTGAGCGCGCTGGCGCTGACCATGTTCCTGAACGCCCGGCCGCAGGGAATGCTGGATGATTTTTCGCGGACGGTGCAGAAACGGCAGATTGCGGTGAGCAGTATTGTCTACGGTATCGCCTGCGTGGCGGTATGGGCACTGGCCGGCGGCTGGCTTGCCGTGCTGTGTCCCGTGGCCGCGGCGCTTTGCCTCTGGTATTACCGGCATATGGCCTATAAGCAGTTCGGCGGCGTGACAGGCGATCTGGCAGGATGGTTCCTGCAGGTGACGGAACTGGTGCTGACGGCAGTGATTGTGACAGGAGGGAAGCTTCTGTGAGACTGTATATCGGCGGAGCGTATCAGGGCCAGGAAGAACTGGCACGGCAGGAGAATCCTTCCGCGGAGATCTTTTCCGGTTTTCACGAAACCGTACGGAAAGCAGTCCTGATTGACGGACAGGATCCCCGGACGTTTGCGGAGCAGTTCTGCAGGGAACATCCGGATGCCGTGATAACAGCCAATGAAGTAGGCGCCGGCGTAGTACCGATGGCGGCGGAGGACCGGGTGTTCCGGGAGGCAGCCGGCCGCGCGCTGTGTGTAATTGCCGGGAAAGCGGAACAGGTGACGCGCTGCGTGTGCGGGATCGGGGTGCGAATCAAATGAGATGGATCCTGATCCGCCACGGGAAAACGAAAGGAAACCTGGAAGGCCGCTATATCGGCTGCCGCAGCGATGAACCGCTCTGCCCGGAAGGAACGGAAGAACTGAAGCAGGGGACGTACCCCGCGGTAAGCCGGGTGTATGCCAGCCCGATGCGCCGATGCCTGGAGACGGCGGAGCTGCTGTATCCGGGGATTCCGACGGAAATTGTTCCGGATTTCCGGGAGTGTGATTTCGGCGAATTTGAGGGCAGGAATTACGCGGAACTGAACGGCAGGGCGGATTACCAGGCATGGATCGATTCCGGAGGCGAGATGCCGTTTCCCGGCGGGGAAAGCCGGGCGGAATTCGCAGCACGCTGCCTGAAGGCCTATGAAGACATACGAAAAAAAGCGCCGCAGGAAGACTGCGCGCTTATTGTTCACGGCGGAACGGTTATGGCAATTATGGAACAATATGCCCTTCCGCACAGACCGTTCTTTGACTACCAGGTTCCGAACGGCTGCGGATTTATTCTGGAAGATGACGGAACCAATACTCAGATCCGGCGGTGACCCCGCCGGATTGTTTTATTGCCACTGTCCCAGCATTTCCCGCATCCAGGCGTATACATCCATTCCGTAAACCTGCTTCAGGTTTTCCGGTGTCATGACATCGGTGATCAGCCCCTGGGATACGCTTTTTCCGTGATCCATCAGGATGGCGTGGGTGCCGTACCGTCTGGCCAGGCTCAAATCGTGAACCACAGACAGGACGGCCCTTCCGGGCTCCTTCAGCCACTCCTGGATCAGGGAAAAGATATGCTGCTGATATTTCAGGTCCAGATGGTTGGCTGGTTCATCCAGAATCAGCACCTGCGGGTTCTGGGCAAAAACCTGGGCCAGGAAGACGCGCTGCATCTCCCCGCCGGAAAGCGTCAGCATGCTGGCATGCCGGAGCTCAGTGAGCCCGGTGATTTCCAGTGCTTTTTCCACTTCCGCCTTTCCGTCTTCATCCCGGCCGGAGAACAGGCCGGCTTTGTAGGCATAACGGCCCAGTCCCACGACTTCCTCCACGGTATAGGCATAGCCCACGTTGTTCTTCTGGGCCAGGACCCCGATTCTCTGTGCCAGCTTTGACGGTTTCAGGCTGCGGATATCCTCGCCCTGCAGCCGGATTATTCCGGTATAGGGGCCCCCCTGGGCGATGGCTTCGATCAAAGTGGATTTGCCGGCACCGTTCGGTCCGGCGAGCATGAGCCACTGCCCTTCTTTCAGGTGAAAGGAAAGGTCATCGACAACCGTGAAGCTGCCGTAACGGACGGTGATGTTTTCTCCCTGCAGCATTCCGGTCACCTGGCCTTTCTCGTCTTATTGAAAATGATTACAAATGCCACTGCCCCGACCATGGAGGTGACCACACCGATGGAGAGCTCAATGGGACTGAGCAGGGTGCGGGCAACCAGGTCCGCCAAAAGCAGGAAGATTGCCCCGGAGAACAGGGAAGCCGGCAGCAGACGCTTGTGGTTCGGCCCTACCAGCATCCGGGCAATATGGGGCATGACGAGGCCGACGAAGCTGACCGTGCCCGAAATGGACACGCAGACGCCAATGAGCACGGAGACGGTAATCATGATAATCAGTTTTACCCGTTTCACGTTTACGCCGATATGCCTGGCGTTGTCTTCCCCGATGGCGAAGGCATTCAGCTCCGGGCTGAAACGGAACAGGATCCCGCCGCACAGGAGCAGCGCAAAGAACAGGAGCTTCACCTGGTCATAGTTTACACCGGAAAAGGAACCCAGGGTCCAATAGCTCAGGGACCGGGTATGGTCACTGCAGAAGGTAATCAGCAGTGAAATGATGCTGGAAATGAACATGGTAAAGATGACACCGATCAGGATGATGCTGCTGGTGCTCAGCGACCGGTCCAGGGCATAAGCGAGGGAAAGGATCAGGATCAGTGAACCGAAGGCAAAAGCCATGGCCATGATCATGGTGCCGCCGTAAGCAGAACCGGGAATGGTAAATCCGATGACGATCGCGATGATGGCTCCCAGGGCCGCACCGGAGGAAACGCCCATGGTGGAACCGTCCGCAAGGGGATTGCGCAGCAGTCCCTGCATGGCAGCGCCGCATATGGATAAAGACGCCCCGGCCAGCGTGACGCACAGTACGCGGGGCAGTCGGACATTCAGTATGATATTTTTGGCGATATTCTGGGGAATCGGCAGCCCCCAGATCGCATTCCATACCGCCGTGACGGTATCGGAAAAAGTGATCCTGACGCTGCCGACGCAGATGCACAGAACCATGGTCAGGAACAGCGCAATGGACAGGAACAGATAGGTAACGGGCGAGAATCGTTCCCGCAGGAGCAAACGCGGTTTCTCCATAGCAACCTCATCAAAGGAAAGGGGAACCGGAACCGGTCCGGCTCCCCTGAATTAAGTGGGATTAAGCAGCCGGGGCTTCCTCGGCTTCTTCGCCATAGACAAAGTTATACAGTTCAATGACAGCATCCTTCAGGCGCGGGCCGGGACGGGTCATCATGCTGGTTCCATCGTAATAGATGTTCTGTTCCCTGATGGCGGTAATGTCTCCCCAGCCGTCACGGGAGGAGATCTCTTCAATACCAGTGTCACCCATGCCGTTCATCAGGATGATGTAATCGGGGTTGCGCTCGATGACCTGTTCATCGCTGATCATCAGCCAGGCATCAGACTGGTCGCCGAAGATGTTTTTGAGGCCGCAGATTTCAGCCAGTTCATGGGTGAAGCTGCTGCTGCCGCAGGAGTACAGATACGGAGGCGGAGAAATCTCGAAGTAGACGGTCTTTTCATTGCCTTCGGTCTTCGCCCTGATCTCATCGCAGGTGGCCTGGATGTCGGCAATCAGCGCTTCGGCATTGTCATCCTTGCCCATCAGCGCACCGATCATACGGATGGCGGTGTAAATGCTGGCGATATCAGAAGTGGTGCTGACAACAACCTTTACGCCGTTTTCTTCCAGCTGCTTGACCTGGTCTTCAGACTGGCTCATATCGTTCATCAGGACGACCTGGGGATTCAACGCCAGGATCTCTTCGATGTTGGTTTCCTTGCCGGACTGAACCTTGGGCAGGTCCGTGATGGAAGCCGGGTAATCGCAGTATTGTCCGATGCCTACAAGGGCCTCTTCACAGCCGATGGCGCACAGGATTTCGCAGTCAGAAGGCTGCAGGGCCACGATGCGGGTGGCGGGCTTATCCAGGGTGATTTCGCGGCCGTACATATCCGTAACCGTGATGGGGCTGCCTTCAGCCAGGGAAGCGGTCATGCCGAAGACCATCAGCACGGCCAGGAAAAGGGAAACAAGTTTCTTGGACATATCTGTCCCTCCTCATACAAGATCAGATGAATCAGCAGGGAACCGCCTTTACAAATAAAAGCGCTCCCTTGAGGAACGCCATGCGAAACAAAAGCCTTTCACGCGGGCTTGTCGCAAGCATATCCCTTTACCCAGGGGACAACAATGATTCACGGTGTAAACAAGTCTCCCGGCTTGGCTTCATCCGCTGGCGCACCTTCCCGCCGTCCGGCAGTGGTTTCATTGCGCCTTGTCAGCTTCACGGTTACTGGGTTAGCCCGGAACTTTCATCCGATTCCTATATCGTTGGTTCATCAGAACCGCCGATGCGCATCGCTGCGCAGATACACCGGCTATTCATCTGTCGGGAACATTATATCCGTACGTTTGCTGACAGTCAATTTCATATGTCAAGCCAATTTAAGAACATTTTGCGAGATTGACAGCAGAATCGTTCGGCGGTAAAATAACTTGTTGTGTTTTTGGCACAAGAATGACGACCGGAGGATGACAAAATGGCTTGTACAGCGATCGTTGGAATCAACTGGGGAGACGAAGGCAAGGGCCGCATGGTGGACCTGCTGACCGAGCAGATTGATATCGTGGTCCGTTATCAGGGCGGAGGCAACGCCGGCCACACCGTGATCAATGAGCACGGAAAGTTTGCCCTGCATCTGCTGCCCTCCGGTATTTTCCGGAAGAATGTGGTCAACATTCTGGGCAACGGCGTTGCCATGGATCCGGAAAGCCTGATGAATGAAATCAAAGACGTGGCGGACAAGGGTGTTGCCGTGACTCCGGCGAACCTGAAGATCAGCGACCGCGCCTCCCTGCTTATGCCCTGGCACCGCCGGCTGGACGAGCTGGAAGAACAGCGGCTGGCCGACAAGAAATACGGTTCCACCAAGCAGGGAATCGCGCCTTTCTATTCCGATAAATACCAGAAGAAGACCGTGATGGCTGGCGAACTGTTCTATCCGGAAGTGCTCAGGGCCCGCCTGAAGGACCTGATGGAGTGGAAGAACCTGATCATTACCGGCGTATATGGCGCTGAACCCTATACCTGGGAAGAGATCGAAAACTGGCTGAACACCAGCTGCGAAGCCATTAAGCCTTATATCTGCGATACCGGCGCTTTCCTGCGGGAAGCGGAAGAGAACGGAAAGAAGATCATGTTCGAGGCCCAGCTGGGTTCCCTGCGGGACCTGGACCACGGTATTTACCCGATGACCACCTCCTCCAACACGATTGCGGCGTACGCGCCTGTAGGCGCCGGTGTGCCGGGCGCAGAGCTGGACCGGATTATCGGCGTGGTGAAGGCTTATTCCACCTGCGTGGGTGAAGGCCCCTTCACCTGTGAGATTTTCGGCGAAGAGGCGGAGAAGCTGCGGGAAGCCGGAAACGAGTACGGAGCCAAGACTGGCAGGCCCCGCCGCGTGGGCCCCATCGACCTGGTGGCAACCCGCTACGGCGTGGAGGTCCAGGCCGCGACGGAAATCGCCCTGACCAAGCTGGATGTGCTGAGCTATATGGATGAGATTCCGGTATGCGTGCGGTATGAGCTGAACGGGGAAGAGACCGACAGGTTCCCCTTCCCGGCGGCACTGGGCGCCTGCAAGCCGGTGATTACGACCGTGAAGGGCTGGAAAAAGGATATCAGCGGCGTGCGCACCTGGGCGGACCTGCCGGAGGAAGCGAAGGAATACGTGCAGATGATCGAACGCGCCATCCGCTGCCCGATCAAGTGGGTATCGGTCGGACCGGAACGGGAAAGCATCATCTGCCGCGGATGAATTCATAATTCATAATTCACAATTCATAATTCATAATTATGATTACGGACTGAAACAGACGGAGAGGAAATAAGATGACACAGCAGTATGAAACGCCCCTGTCTTCCCGGTACGCTTCGAAGTATATGCTGGAGCTGTTTTCCGCAGATACCCGCTACCAGACCTGGCGGCGCCTGTGGGTGGCGCTGGCAAAGGCGGAAATGGAACTGGGCCTGCCGGTAACGCAGGCACAGGTGGACGAGCTGGCCGCACATATCACGGACATCGACTATGACTGCGTGAAGGAACGGGAAAAGGAAGTCCGGCACGACGTTATGGCGCATGTGTATGCCTACGGCAAGGTTGCGCCTTCCGCGGCGGGCATTATCCATCTGGGTGCCACCAGCTGCTATGTGACTGACAATGCTGACCTGGTGATTTACCGGGACGGCCTGAAATACCTGCGCGGAGAACTGCTGGGCGCCATGAAGAGCCTGTGCGACTTCGCGGAGAAATACAAGGATCTGCCGACCCTGGGATACACCCATTATCAGCCGGCGCAGCCGGTGACTGTGGGCAAGCGGGCTTCCCTGTGGCTGCAGGACCTGGCCTCCGACCTGGAGGAAATTGACTTTGTGATCGACCATCTTCGCTTCCTGGGCTGCCGGGGCACCACCGGTACCGAAGCGAGCTTCATGGACCTGTACGAAGGGGATGAAGCGAAGATTGATGAGATGAACCGCCGGATCGCCGGTGAGTTCGGTTTCACCGAATGCTTTACTGTCAGCGGACAGACCTATCCCCGGAAGACCGACAGCCGGATCCTGAACGCGCTGAGCGCGCTGGCCCAGAGCTGCTACCGGATGGCGAACGATATCCGCCTGCTGCAGCATGACCGGCAGATTGACGAGCCCTTTGAAGAGAACCAGATCGGTTCTTCTGCAATGGCCTACAAGCGGAACCCCATGCGCTGCGAGCGGGTCTGCTCCCTGGCCCGTTACCTGATGGCGGATGCCGCCAACGCGCCGATGACCGCTTCTGTCCAGTGGATGGAACGGACGCTGGACGATTCCGCCAACCGGCGGATCTCCATGCCGGAAGCCTTCCTCTGCGCGGACGCGATCCTGCGGCTGATCCGGAACATTGCCGGCGGACTGCGGGTCAACGAAAAGGTGATTGACAAGACACTGCGGGAATATATGCCTTTCCTGGCCACCGAGAACCTGATGATGGAAGCGGTGAAGCGGGGCGGAAACCGGCAGCAGCTGCATGAGATTATCCGCCGCTGCTCCATGGCCGCGACGGAACGGATGAAGCAGGGCGAGCCCTGCGACCTGCTGGCCCGGCTGGCGGCAGAGAAGGATTTCGGCCTGACTGAGGAAGAAATGCGCTCCGTACTGGATCCGGCGAAGTACACCGGACGCTGCGGCGCCCAGGTGACCGCGCTGGCGGACAAGCTGCGGCCGCTGTTCGCGGAAGCTGCTGAGACAAAAGATTCCATCGATCTGTAAGACGGGCGGAGAGAAAACCTATGCACATGCGGACCAAGAAATGGGCAAGACCTGAACTTCAGGCCTGCCCTTTCTATATTAATTCGATCAAAGGACCGGATTCCGAGCGCGGAATCCTGAAGGGAACCTGGCGGAACCGCTTCGCGGATCCGTCCCTGCCGCTGCACATTGAAATGGGCTGCGGCAAGGCGGTGAGTACAGCGAAGATGATCGCGGACAATCCGGGGATCAACTATATTGCCGCGGACCTGAGCGCGGACGTGCTGGGCGTGGCCCGGCGGAACATCGTGGCTGCCTGCGGGGAAAACCCGGGCAACGTGATGCTCCTGATGGCGGATATCTGCTTTGTGGATTCCATCTTCGGGCCGGAGGACGCGCCGGAACGCATTTATATTCATTTCTGCAATCCCTGGACAGAGCATCTCCGGCATGAGAAGCGCCGCCTGACCCATCCCCGGCAGCTGATGCAGTACCGCTCCTTCCTGAAGGAAGGCGGGGAGATCTGGTTCAAGACGGATGACGATACGCTGTTTGACGATTCCCTGGTTTACTTTGACCTGTGCGGCTATGAGCCGGTGGTCGTCGGCAGGGACCTGCACGGGGACGGCTTTGCGCCTAACTATATCAGCGAGCATGAAGAAAAATACATGGCCCAGGGTGTGTCGATCAAGTACGGCGTGTTCCGCATGAAGCCGGAAACTCCGGATTTTGATCCGACCCGTTTCCACCTGAAACACTGAATACTGAACGGGCATGCACTTTTATGCATGCCTGTTTTGCATATATGCATAATCATCTTTGTATATTCATTGTACAACTGCATATTATACATAAAACAAAAAGAATAATGTATAAAAATGCAAAAAATGTGTTGACAAGTGTATATTCGGGTGATATACTGTGCCCAATCCAAACAGGAACAAGGAGGACATAACAATGAAAAAGATTCTGGCAATGGTTCTGGCGCTGGCACTGGTCCTGAGTGTGGCCGCAGCTTCCGCTGAGTACAAGACAATCGAAGAAGGCAAATTCATTTATGCCACCAGCCCCGATTTCCCGCCCTTTGAAAGCACGGATGACAATGACAACGTCATCGGCATTGAGCCCGACATCCTGGCGATCATCTGCGAAAACCTGGGCCTGACCGCTGAACCTTACGCCATCGACTTTGACAGCGCGCTGGTTGCTCCGAGCGCCGGCAAGGCAGATGCCGTGGTTTCCGGCGTGACGATCAAGGAAGAGCGGAAGTCCAGCATGGATTTCACTATTCCCTATGTGACGATTGTGCAGGGCATCGTGTTCAAGGCCGGTGATGACATCACCATGGAAAACGTGGGAGAAAAGATGATCGGTGCCCAGAGCGGTACCACGGGCAAGGATCTGGCCGTTGACAATTTCGGCGAAGAGCATGTGACCTCTTACGACAAATACTCCCTTGCGTTCCAGGCACTGCAGAACGGCCAGGTGGACTGCATTATCGTGGACGATATGGTCGGTGCTGCTTATGTGAAGCAGATCCCCGGCCTGGAAATGATCTCCACCGGATATACGCCGGAAGAATTCGCTTTCGGTTTCGCCAAGGGCAACACCGAGCTGCTGGATGCGTTCAATGCTGAACTGCAGAAGCTGATCGATGACGGCACTATTGAACAGATTATCCTGAAGTGGCAGGAGTAATACAGAAGGCAGAAAGTCATTTTCGCGCCGGAAGGAAAAGGCAAAAACGCCTTTTCCTTTCTGCGTTATTATCGAGGAACAGCACGATCAACCAGTGAAGGAGAGGATCCGTTTCCATGGAACAGTTTGTGGCCTGGAAGGCAATGATGGCTGCGAATGAACCCACTACATTATGGCAGCAGTTTTATGTTCTCTTTTATCAGGCATTCATTGAAAAAGACCGATGGCTGCAGTACCTGAGCGGCGTGGTGACTACGCTGTATGTGACGGTGCTTGCGCTGCTCCTGGGCGTGATTCTCGGTATCATTGTTGCTGTGATCCGCACAGCACATGACCAGCAGCGTCCCGGACACAGGAACCCTGTTCTTGGGTTCATCAACGGTATACTGAAGGTTTATGTGACCGTGATCCGCGGCACACCCATGATGGTGCAGCTGATGATCATGGGCCTGGTCATCTTTGCGTCCAGCCGGAATTTCGTGATGGTCGGTGCCCTGACGCTGGGCATTAACTCCGGTGCCTATACGGCTGAAATTATCCGCGGCGGACTGATGAGCGTGGACCAGGGCCAGATGGAAGCCGGCCGCAGCCTGGGCATGAACTACACGGATACCATGCGGTTTGTTGTGGTGCCGCAGGCGATCAAAGCGATCCTGCCGGCTCTGGGCAATGAGTTTATCGTACTGCTGAAGGATACATCCCTGATCAGCGTAATCGGCGGCAAGGAGCTGCTGTATGCAGCCCGGAGCGTAGCTTCACGGAACTACGAACCGATGTACCCGTACCTTGGAGCGGCGATTATTTATCTGCTGCTGGTTATGCTGTTTACCTGGCTGCTGGGAATCTTTGAGAGGAGGCTGCGCGCAAGTGATAGACGTTAAAAATCTCACCAAAAGCTTCGGCAAGCTGGAGGTGCTCAAGGGCGTCAGCCAGCATATCAGCAAGGGTGAACGCGTTGTGCTGATCGGACCCAGCGGCAGCGGAAAATCCACCTTCCTGCGCTGCCTGAACCTGCTGGAGACCCCTACCAGCGGTGAAATCATCTTTGAAGGCCAGCCCATTACAGACGAGAAATGCGACATCAACAAGATCCGCCAGAAAATGGGCATGGTGTTTCAGCATTTCAACCTGTTCCCGAATATGACCATCCTGAAGAATATCACACTGGCACCTGTCCGGACCGGCCTGATGAACAAGGAACAGGCGGAGAAGAAAGCCCGGGAACTGCTGAAGCGCGTCGGGCTGGAAGACAAGGCGGACAGCTATCCTGCCCAGCTTTCCGGCGGCCAGAAGCAGCGGATTGCCATTGTGCGTGCCCTGTGCATGCAGCCGGAAGTGATGCTGTTTGACGAACCTACCAGCGCGCTGGACCCGGAAATGGTCGGCGAAGTGCTGGATGTTATGAAGGAACTGGCAAAGAGCGGCATGACGATGGTCTGCGTGACGCATGAAATGGGCTTTGCCCGGGAAGTTGCGGACCGGGTGCTGTTTATGGATGAAGGAAAGATCCTGGAGGAGGGAACACCCCAGGAGATTTTCGGCAATCCGAAGGAACAGCGTACGAAGGATTTCCTGAACAAGGTTTTGTGATATAATAGGATCGTCTCAGAAATGTCTTCCGGAGGAAACCCATGTCATCACTTACCCAGGTTCTTTCCCTGCTGACGGCAGGCTCCATGATGGTTTCAGGTGCCCTGTACGCCGCGGCACCCCAGAACGATATCAACGGTACGCTGTTCCTGGCGAACCGGCAGTGGATGGTGTCCGAAGCCTATGAACCCGAAGACCTGGAAATGAGCGATGTGCCCGGACAGGTGCGCCGCATGCGCAAGGAAGCAGCGGAAGCACTGCGGGAGATGTTCACAGCCTGCAAGAAGGAAACCGGCATTCAGCTGATGTCGATCAGCGGATACCGTTCCTACGCCAAACAGAACAGCATCTACAGGCGGAAACTGCGCTCGGTGAAGAAGAACGTGGAAAAGGCCCAGGAGTATGTTGCGCCGCCCGGGGCCAGCGAACATCAGCTGGGTGTGGCAATGGACATTGGCCAGAAGCACAAGGTGAACCTGGAAGTCTCCTTTGCGAAGACAGAGGGGGCCAAATGGTGCCGGGAAAACTGCTGGCGTTTCGGGTTTATCCTGCGGTATGACGAATCCTGGGAAGACATTACCGGGTACAAATACGAGCCCTGGCATTTCCGGTATGTCGGCAAGGAGTATGCCAAGGAGATCCATGAGGCTAATGTGCCCCTGGAGACCTGGCTGATCAGTCACCGGATCAGTGTACTGAAGGAACTGATCGGCGAGCGCGACAGCCTGGCCTGGGCTGTGATCCAGCTCCCGGAAGAGACGATTCCAACGGTGCCGCCGGCCACCCCGACTGACCTGGCGGCGGATGCCGAATAACACAGAAGAATTGTTGAGGTTTATTGATGAAAAAGATCCTTTGTATGGTACTTTCCCTGCTCCTGCTCCTACAGGTTTCCGCACTGGCGGAACTGGACGAGGAGGAACTGGTAATTGAGGAAACCGTTGAAGGTGAGGAAGGCTACGAACAGCCTGAAATGACCGACGCACCCGCAGTGCCTGCCGGAGCAGTCTGGGACTTCCCGGTGGCGCTGGAGGATATGAAGCCGGAATTTGTGATCCTGGCCAACAAGCATTACCTGCTGGACAAGGGTTTTGTCTGCAAACCGCTGAAAAAGATCAAAAGCATGAAGCTGGCAAAGGACAAGGTCACCAAGAAGAGCGGTGACATGTATGTAGTCAGCAAGGGAATGGAACTGAACGAAACCTGTGCCGACGCGCTGATCGCGCTGGCGGACGCTGCCCGGGAGGACGGCTATAACCTGTATCTCAAGAGTGCCTACCGTTCCTGGCAGACACAGAACACGATGTATTACAACCGGCTGAAAAAGAACAAGGGCAAGGATGACGGCTGGGTTTCCAAACCCGGCGCGAGCGATCATCAGACCGGACTGGGATGCGACGTGGTGCCGCGGTCCTGGAAGAGCAAGGCCATGAATTCCAAGATGGCGAAGGAACCGGAATGCCAGTGGATGGCACAGCACTGCCAGGAATACGGATTCATCATCCGCTATCCGGAAGAAAAGCAGGCAGTGACCGAGATCAATTACGAGCCCTGGCACCTGCGTTACGTGGGTATTCCCGCCGCCACCTTTATCATGGACAACGGGCTGTGCCTGGAAGAGTTCAACGAAGAACTGCAGCTTGCGATCCGGGAGTACCTGGATGCAGGTGGGGACCGGAGCAAGGTGGAAGCGTTTATCCGGAACCCGACGGAGGAATAAATGAAACTGTTGATCGTGGATGACGAGGCGCGGATCCGCGCGCTGATCGCCAAATATGCCGCTTTCGAAGGCTATGAGACCGACGAGGCGGAAACCGGTATGCAGGCTATAGAAAAAAGCCGCCGGAATCATTATGACCTGATTATCATGGACGTAATGATGCCAGAACTGGACGGCTTTTCCGCTGTGCGGGAGATCCGGAAAACAGATTCGGTGCCGGTGATCATGCTCTCCGCCCGGGGTGAGGAATACGACCGGATCCACGGCTTTGAACTGGGGATCGATGACTATGTGGTAAAACCCTTTTCACCCAAGGAACTGATGATGCGCGTCGGCGCGGTGCTGAAGCGCAGCGGCGACGGAGAGAAAAAGGCGGAGGATATCGTATCCATCGGCGGGCTGACGGTGGACTTCACTGCCCGGCGGGTGACCGTGGACGGCACGGAAGCGGAACTAAGCCCCAAGGAATACGACCTGCTGTTCTATATGATCCGCAACCGCGGCATTGCCCTGACGCGGGAAAAACTCATCAGCGATGTATGGGGATACGATTTCTTCGGAGACGACCGGACGCTGGACACGCATATCAAACTGCTGCGCAAGCAGCTTGGACCCTATGCGGACCGGATCACGACGCTCAGAGGGGTAGGGTATCGCTTTGAAAAAGAATAATCTGGCTTTCCGGGAGGCGTTCATCGCCGGCCGCATCGGCATCCGGAGCAAGATCCTGATTTATCTCGCGGTTCTCGCGGGATTTATCATTTCTACGGTCTGGATGCTGCAGGGCGTGCTGTTCCGGACCATGTACCGCGGGGCGACGGTGATCCAGATTGAAGATGCCGTGCGGACGCAGTTCCTGCTGACCGTCGGCGCGATCATCATCGCAACCGTTCTGGTTGGTTTCACGATGGCAAAGAGCATTTCCGAGCCGATTATCGAGACCAACCTGGCAGCCCGGGAACTGAGCCGTTCCCGGTATTCCCGTCCGTCCCACAGCGGCGGATACAGGGAAATCGCGGAACTGAATGACACGCTGGTACGGGCTGCGGAGGATCTCGGCAAGGTGGAGGACCTGCAGCGGGAACTGATTGCCAATATCAGCCATGACCTGCGTACGCCGCTGACCATGATTGTCGGCTATGCTGAGGCCATGCGGGATATTCCTGAGGAAGTAACCCCGGAGAATATGCAGATCATCATCGACGAGACCAGCCGCCTGAGTTCCATGGTGAATGAGGTACTGGATTTCAGCCGCCTGCGTACCGGCAACCTGGAACTGGAGGAGAAACCCTTCAGCCTGACGGAGGAGATCCGGAAGATCTGCAGCAGGGTCGGCAGCATGACGGCTGTGGACGGCTATAAAGTGGAACTGGAGCCGGCGGAAGACCGGCAGGTAACCGGAGACAGCGGACGGATCAGCCAGGTGCTGTACAACCTCCTGGGAAACGCGCTGACCTATACGGGCGCGGACAAGACTGTCCGGGTCCGCCAGCGGGACATCGGTTCCCGGGTCCGGGTGGAGATCTCCGACAGCGGGGAAGGCATTCCCGCGGACGAGCTGCCCTATATCTGGGACCGGTATTACCGCAGCCGGGAAAACCACCGCCGTTCGGTCATCGGCAGCGGCCTGGGCCTGAATATCTGCCGGAGCATCCTGGAAAAACACGGCGCCGAATACGGCGTGAAGAGTGAACCGGGGCAGGGGACCACCTTCTGGTTTGAACTGCCGAGAGCCGCTTCAGTGGACAGCCAGGAATAAAGATAAAATGAACAAAAAAACAACCGGTGCATTTGCATCGGTTGTTTTTTGCGAGCGGGTGATGGGAATCGAACCCACGTGACCAGCTTGGAAGGCTGGAGCTCTACCATTGAGCTACACCCGCAGATGGAGCGGTAGACGGGACTCGGACCCGCGACATCCACCTTGGCAAGGTGGCACTCTACCAACTGAG
>JAEEGL014177765.1_pt1 | contig 36157 bp, 23 predicted proteins | sample 9134231 | NCBI WGS metagenome assembly JAEEGL01 (sample SAMN16246548, study PRJNA631951) | gut metagenome | biome: gut microbiome; feature: rumen; material: fiber-attached | host: Bos | place: Iran: Karaj | collected 2018-10
CGCATCTATCTTCCCCCCGATGCTAACTGCTTGCTTTCCTGCTTCGATCACTGCATCCGTTCCAAGAACTACGTGAACGTGATCGTTGCATCCAAGCATCCCAGCCATCAGTGGCTGACCATGGAGCAGGCCGTTAAGCATTGCACCCAGGGTATCGGCATCTGGGATTGGGCAAGCAACGACCAGGGCGAGGAGCCTGACGTAGTACTTGCTTGCTGCGGCGATACGCCCACCAAGGAAGCTCTGGCAGCAGTTACCATTCTTCGCGACAACCTGCCTGAGGTTAAGATCCGTTTCGTCAACGTAGTAGACCTGATGAAGCTCGAGCCTCACACCAAGCATCCTCACGGTCTGACCGACGTAGATTACGACGCTCTGTTCACCAAGGATAAGCCCATCATCTTCGCATTCCACGGCTATCCTACTTTGGTACATGAGCTGACCTATAACCGTCATAACCGTAACCTTTCCGTTCACGGTTATCAGGAGGAGGGTACCATCACGACTCCTTTCGACATGAGAGTGCAGAACGAGATCGACAGATTCCATCTTGTAATGGACATCATCAATCATCTGCCTCAGCTCGGAAACCGCGGCGCATATCTGCTTCAGCAGATGCGTGACACGCTGGTTGCACATGACCAGTACATCGCTGAATACGGTCAGGATCTTCCTGAGGTTCGCGACTGGAAGTGGCATCTTCCCGAGAAAAACTAATTTTGTTCCTTCTTTTTTGGGTTCCGTATCGTCCTGGTGCGGAACCTTTTTTATTGCGTTTTTTTGATAAATATGATAAAATAAATTGATAATTTCTATTGTTTTCTGACAATGACGCGGACGCTTTTGCGGGACGCAGTTTGTTTATAAGATAAGGCGGTTGGGATATGGTTGATAAGAAGAGACAGATTAAGATCGGTTGGCTTTTGGCTTTGGTTTGTATGATTCCGTTGCTGGTTTCTACCATTTCTACCATTGCGACGCTTCTTTATCGCTCAAAGGAATCCTGTGAGAAGAGCGTGTACCGGCAGATGGATCTGATCCTGGATGACCGCATCGCGGCGATTCAGAATTATATTGACGGGGCGGAGACCCTTCTTCGCGAGTATGGAAAGGCACCGGTCATCCGGGAAATGCTGATCGCGCTGCATCAGGGAGATAAGGCAAAGTATGCGGAACTGCAGAAGAAGGCGCAGAAGTATACGGAAAGCTTCTATGCAGAGATTTCCGGGTGGGAAGGAATCTATGCGAGCAACTGGGAAACGGTGGTGCAGGTGCATTCCAATGCATCCGCCGTCGGCATGCAGACAAGGGTTGGAGCTGACCTGGCGCATTATCGCACGACGATGACCATGCAAGAGGATGGATTCTATAACGAAGGCGCATTCCCTTCGCCCGTCTCGCAACAGCTGATCTTAAACCTGCGTCAGTCCATTCAGGATGATAAGGGCAACAACATAGGCCTGGTTGGCGGCGGCCCCTTCCTTACGGAGCTTGGAAGCGAACTGGCGGACGTTAAGGAAGGCGAGCTTGTGGGCGCAACCTTCATTCTTGCCGATTACGCCCAGGACATTTACGTGCTGACCAATGACGAGAGATATAAGAGTTGCTCGGCAATCAGCAATCAGGAGCACGTGAACTTAATCGACGAAGCGCTGGAAAAGGGAGATACCCTGCAGGGCTTCTATCAGGTGGACGGCGTGAGATCCATCGTGACCGTGAAGCTGATGCCGCAAAACAACATGGTACTGATCATGTATCGTTCCGTTCACGGCATTTATGACGAAGTGAAGCACACGAACATGGGAACCGTGATGGTGAGCTTTGGGATACTGCTTGCCTGCGCAGTGCTGATCACGTTCCTTTCCTTGATCCTGAACAAGAAATGTGACACATTTGTCAAAACGGTGGAAAAGATGGCGGACGGCGACATCCGGGTGGACGTGCCGGAAGACTTTAACATTGAGGAGCTGGCGAAGATCGCCGGCAGCGTGTGCAGGCTCCGTGAAAAGCTTGCAGAGATCGTGGATAAGATCCGTGACGAGGTAAGCTTTGTCGCTCAGACGGCAGATGAAGTGAATGCCAAGATCACCGCCAGCAATGAATCCACGGCCAAGGTTTCCGTGGCCGTAAACGAGCTGTCGCTGGCGTCGAACCAGATGGCTGAGGACGTGCAGGAAGTCAATTCCCAGATTGGCGTCATGAGCGACAACATCAATGACATTGTTTCTGCCGTGGAAACCTTGGGCGATTCCGCCAAGGAAATGGAGAAGGCAAACAGCGATGCCGCAGATTACATTGCTTCCATGGAGCGGAGCTCCCAGCAATCGGCGGCCTACATTCATAACGTAAATCAGCAGATCCGTAATACCAATACGGCGGTTGGAAAGATTTCCGAGGCCATCGACATGATCAAGGAGATCGCGGACCAGACGAATCTGCTGTCGCTGAACGCTTCCATCGAGGCAGCACGGGCGGGCGAGGCCGGCAGGGGCTTTGCAGTCGTGGCGGAGGAGATTAAGAAGCTTGCGGATCAGAGCAATGAAAGCGCCGTGGAGATCCAGATGATCGCTGAGGAGATCATCACGAAATCTTCCGGCACCATGGCTCTTTCGAAGGACGTGGAGAAATCCCTGGAGCAGGAGAAGGACATCCTGACGGAGACGAAGAGTTGCTTTGCAACGCTTTCGAATGAGATCACGAAATCCGTGGATGAGATCACCGGAATCAACGCGAAGACGGAATCCCTGGAGATCATCCGGAATGACATCATCGACAAAGTGACAAGCCTGTCAGCAATCTCGCAGGAGAATACGGCATCCAATGAGGAAGTATCCAACTCCATGCACAGCATTGTTGATAACATTGAGAACATCAACAAGCAGGTGGATGAACTCAACAAGACGTCCGTCATGTTGGACAAGACCATGGACTTCTTCAAGGCATAATTGGGTTGCGGGCGCGCCTGCAGACGCGTTTTGAGTTTTGGAAACAGGCGCGCGTGGATCATTAAAAAAGGTGATCTGACGAATGACAAAAAAGAAGGATACCTGTGGTTTGACGGGCACGTGATTCCTGAACAAAAAGAATACGTGATTGTTCCCAGGGAAGTCTATGATTCGGTCGACGTGGGGAATGAAATGTATTTGATTTATCTGAAGCCGCCGGACAGAACCTTTGCCGTGCGGGCATATAAAGAACAATAAGAAAGACCCAGGCGCAGGCCGGTGATCCGGCGGGCATCTGGGCCTTTTGATTTGAATTTAAGTACGGATTAAACGGTAGGCAGGGAGGAGAGGTATTTCTCGATCTCTGCGTCCGTAGGAACGTAGTCGCTCATGGTGCCGTCGTTGTAAGCTTGATATGCATACATGTCAAAGTAACCGGTTCCGGTGAGGCCAAAGACAATGTTCTTTGCTTCGCCGGTTTCCTTGCATTTAAGTGCTTCATCGATGGCAACCTTGATGGCGTGGCTACTCTCGGGCGCGGGAAGAATGCCTTCCACGCGTGCAAAGGTGGTGGCTGCCTCGAAGACGGAGGTCTGTTCTACGGAGCGAGCCTTGATCAGTCCCTGATCATACAGTTCGGAAACGATGGAGCTCATGCCATGGTAACGAAGGCCGCCGGCATGGTTCGCGGAAGGAATGAAGCTGCTGCCAAGGGTATACATCTTCGCCAGAGGACAAACCTTTCCAGTATCACAGAAGTCGTAAGCATATTTACCGCGGGTCAGACTCGGGCAGGATGCGGGTTCAACTGCAATGATCTCATAATCTGCCTCGCCCCGGAGCATTTCGCCGACGAAGGGAGAAATGAGGCCGCCCAGGTTGGAACCGCCGCCGGCGCAGCCGATGATGGTATCAGCCTTGATGCCGTATTTCTTCAGAGCGGTGTGGGTCTCCAGGCCAATCACGGATTGATGCAGAAGTACCTGCGCCAATACGGAACCGAGCACATAGCGGTAGCCTTCCTGCGTCGTGGCAGCTTCCACTGCCTCGGAGATGGCACAGCCAAGGCTTCCGGTGGTGCCGGGGAACTCAGCGTTGATCTTGCGTCCCACGTTTGTGTTCATGGAAGGAGAAGGCGTTACCTGTGCGCCGTAGGTTCTCATGACTTCACGGCGGAAAGGCTTCTGCTCATAAGAACATTTTACCATGTATACCTGGCAGTCCAGGCCGAAATAGGAGCATGCCATGGAAAGCGCGGTGCCCCACTGGCCGGCGCCGGTCTCGGTCGTCACGCCCTTCAGGCCCTGCTTCTTAGCGTAATAAGCCTGCGCGATGGCGGAATTGAGCTTGTGGCTTCCGGAGGTGTTGTTACCCTCAAACTTGTAATAGATATGCGCGGGCGTCTGAAGCTTCTCCTCCAGACAGTAAGCGCGAACAAGGGGTGAGGGACGATACATGCGATAGAAATTGCGGATCTCCTCGGGAATCTCGATATAAGGAGTGGTATCATCCAACTCTTGCTTTGCCAGCTCTTCACAAAAGATCGGAGCCAGATCATTCACCGTCACGGGCTGTAGGGTTCCGGGGTGAAGGATGGGAGCGGGTTTCTTTTTCATGTCTGCGCGCACGTTGTACCACTGCGTGGGCATCTCGTTTTCTTCCAAATAAATCTTGTAAGGGATCTCTTGCATTTTCGTACCTCTTTTCCTTGAATATTCCTAGAATAACATAGGTTTTGCACAAAACCGCACTCATTATAACACAAGAAGGAAAAGCTGACAATTATTTCTTTTCATGAGGTGACGAACGTGGTACGATAAGTAAAATGCAGGGAAACGAGGGAGGATTCGACGTGAAAAAAGATCCTTTTGAGGAACTTCGACAATTTCTGGGAAAACTGGAAATTACGGCAGCCATACTTTGCGTGCCACTTCTTTTTATACGGAGGGGCGAGGGGATTCCGGCAATCCTTGCCGCCATGGCCGTCTGTATCGCTTTGTTTGGCATTACTAAGATTTGTTCAAAACCCGAAAGAAACATTTCGTTTGAAAGAGAGATCGTGCTAAAGGCAGCGATCGGGCTTATTGTTCTTTCCTTATATTTTTATGGCATGGAAGATGCCTTGGCTCCGGCAATCGTTTGTTTGGCGGCAGGCGTGCTTCTTCTTTTGGAATTTGTCAGCTATCTTGTCAGAAGGAAATCCGACGTCTACGATTCCCTGCCCCAAAACATCCGGCTTTTGGATTACGTGTTTCCCGAGACGGCCGTTTTCCTTGATGCCAAGGCGGAATATATGCGCCTGAAGGGTAAGACGGAGGAGGAACTGACGAACGAGGAACGGGAAAAGATCATGGAGTATGCCGCAACTCCGCTTTCGTATTTTATGGGGTGGCTCCTTGAACGGGACTTTCTCATGGAAGGATATGCCGGGCATTTGAGAAATAAGGCAGATAACGCGTGGGAGAACCTTAAGAGAGGTAAGCTGACTCCGTTGGATGCGCTGATCCTGGCAGATTATTATTTCTCACTTGAATACGTCAAAGCGGAAGCGAAGGGCTTTGTTCTGGATTATTTTGCAGACAATGGCCAGTTCCTTGGGGAGGATGCCTTTGTGTATGATTTCTGCGAATGCCGTGAAAATCCGGATGGGAGTTATTATTGCACGGAATATTCGAGGGACGTGCAAAAGCACCTTTCCCAAAGGATTGACGAATGCTATGAGCGGTATCAGTTTAACGCTGAGCAGTATCGCACGGCGGTTAAGTTTTATAAAAACATTCCCTTCGAAAAGGGGAAAAGAGTGTATTCCGACCGCTATCACGCAGATCTTGCCGTTTATAAGTCGGGCATGAAGCTAAAGGGCATCTTTCCTGAGGGATACGTAAACACGTGTGTGCGGACTTTGGATCAAGGGATCGCGCCCGGAGAATGGGAGAGACTGGAGCGTTGGCTGAAGGAAGGATACTTGCGCGACGAAAAGGAGAGGGCGGACGCATTAAGCCGGTTCAGGGCGAAGGCACTCTACGTATTTGAGCCGATGGCCGTGGGAGAAGTGGCGTTTGTCGTGACGGGTTCCCTGGATTTTGAGGCGGCAAAGGAGCGTGGCCTTTCCTATACGGTACGAAACGGACTCATCCTCAATTGGGGGTATGCCAATGGGTTTGGGGACGCGTATGGCTTAGAGTCCAGCCTGGAATACGTAAGGCTTTTGCAGGGGCCGAAGTTCTTTGACGCCAAGGAGGAGCAGGATGCAGAAGGCTTGGTGGGCCAGGGGAAATTGGTGAAGACTTGGCTGGTTCCGGAGAGCCGCGGGGGAAGCGACGAAGAGGAGAACGTGATCTACCTGACGCAGGAAGCCCTGGAGAAAAAAGAGAAATATGAACGCTGGCTCCGATATCTGGAGATCTATGCAGCTTCGAGGCATGAAGGGCAGGAACTAGAGATCCGTTATCAGGCAAAGTGGCTCACGGGAGAATCCGGAGAAAGAAAATCCATGGTACCCATGAGCATTTTGATCGAAAATCAGGACGACGCAAAGTCCCTAAAGATCCGTTTCCAGATCAAAATCTGGGAATAATTATTCCTTCCGGAAATCATAGAATTTGCTAGTAATTTGAAAATAAATATGTTATACTAACAAATTAGAAATTTGTTAAATACATGACAGGGAGGTTCTAAAATGTCGCAGAGAACAGATATCCACAAAGTACTTATTATCGGCTCCGGCCCCATTATCATTGGACAGGCCTGCGAGTTCGACTATTCCGGCACTCAGGCTTGTAAGGCGCTGAAGAAGCTGGGCTACGAGATCGTATTGGTGAACTCCAATCCCGCAACCATCATGACGGATCCTGAGACCGCGGACGTGACCTACGTCGAGCCCTTGAACAAGGAACGTTTGGAGCAGATCATTGCAAAGGAGCGTCCTGACGCACTGCTTCCGAACTTGGGCGGACAGTCCGGATTAAATCTCTGCGCAGAGCTTGCAAGTGCAGGCATCCTTGACAAATATAACGTTAAGGTCATCGGTGTTCAGGTGGATGCCATCGAGCGCGGCGAGGACCGTATCGAGTTTAAGAATGCCATGAATGAGCTTGGCATTGAGATGGCGCGCAGCGAAGTTGCTTACTCCGTTGACGAGGCACTTGCAATTGCTGACAAGTTAGGATATCCCGTAGTTCTTCGTCCGGCCTACACCATGGGCGGTGCCGGCGGCGGACTGGTATACAATAAAGACGAGCTGAAGACGGTCTGCGCAAGAGGCTTGCAGGCCAGCCTGGTGGGCCAGGTGCTGGTGGAGGAGTCCATCCTCGGCTGGGAAGAGCTTGAGCTCGAGGTTGTGCGTGATGCAGACAACAACCTGATCACCGTATGTTTTATCGAGAATATTGATCCCATGGGCGTGCACACCGGAGATTCCTTCTGCGCCGCTCCCATGCTGACCATTTCCAAAGAGCTGCAGGCAAGACTGCAGGAGTACGCATACCGCATCGTGGAATCCGTGCAGGTGATCGGCGGTACCAACGTACAGTTTGCACATGATCCCGTGAGTGACAGAGTCATCGTCATCGAGATCAACCCCAGAACCTCCCGTTCCTCCGCACTGGCTTCCAAGGCAACTGGTTTCCCCATCGCACTTGTGAGCGCCATGCTGGCATCCGGTCTGAAGCTTTCCGAGATTCCTTGTGGAAAGTACGGGACGCTGGACAAGTACGTACCGGACGGAGATTACGTCGTAATCAAGTTTGCCCGCTGGGCATTTGAAAAGTTCAAGGGCGTTGAGGACAAGCTCGGCACCCAGATGCGCGCCGTTGGCGAGGTCATGAGCATCGGTAAGAACTATAAGGAGGCATTCCAGAAGGCCATCAGAAGCCTTGAGACCGGCCGTTACGGCCTTGGCCATATCGCAAAGCTGGAGGCCAAGACGAAGGAGCAGCTCCTCAACATGCTGGCAACGCCTTCCAGCGAGCGCCACTTTGCAATGTATGAGGCACTGAAAAAGGGCGCAACCGTGGACGAACTCCATGAGATCACTCACGTTAAGAAGTACTTCATCGAGCAAATGAAGGAATTGGTGGAAGAGGAAATGGCGCTCTCCGCAAACAAGGGCAGCCTGCCTGCTGATGCGGCACTCATCCAGGCGAAGAAGGACGGCTTCTCCGATAAGTACTTAAGCATTCTGCTTCAGATTCCTGAGGCAGACGTTCGTAACAAGAGAATTGAACTGGGCGTGGAAGAGACCTGGGAGGGCGTACACGTAAGCGGTACCCAGGACAGCGCATATTACTTCTCGACCTACAACGGAACCGACAAGAACCCCATCCGTGAGGATAAGCCAAAGGTTATGATCCTTGGCGGTGGCCCGAACAGAATCGGACAGGGCATCGAGTTCGACTATTGTTGCGTACACGCATCCCTGGCACTCAAGAAGCTTGGCTTTGAGACCATTATCGTAAACTGCAACCCTGAGACCGTATCTACCGACTATGATACCTCCGACAAGCTCTATTTCGAGCCTTTGACCCTGGAGGACGTGCTCAGCATCTATAAGAAAGAGAAGCCTGTTGGCGTGATCGCGCAGTTTGGCGGCCAGACGCCTCTGAACCTGGCATCCGACCTGGAGAAGAACGGCGTAAAGATTCTTGGTACTTCTCCTGCCGTTATCGATCTTGCAGAGGACAGAGATTTGTTCCGCGCCATGATGGATAAGCTTGACATCCCGATGCCTGAGTCGGGAATGGCTACCACCGTGGAAGAGGCCCTTGAGGTTGCACACAAGATCGGCTTCCCCGTAATGGTTCGTCCTTCCTACGTGCTCGGCGGACGCGGCATGGAGGTTGTGTACGACGACGTGAACCTGACCAGCTACATGAACGCAGCTGTTGGCGTAACGCCCGACAGACCGATCCTGATCGACAGATTCCTCAATCACGCGACCGAGTGTGAGGCAGACGCCATCAGTGACGGCACCCACGCATTTGTTCCCGCGGTTATGGAGCACATCGAGCTCGCAGGCGTTCACTCCGGAGACTCCGCCTGCATCATTCCTTCCAAGCACATCTCCGAGAAGAACGTGGAGATCATTAAGGAATATACCAGAAAGATTGCAGAGGAAATGCACGTTCGCGGCCTGATGAACATGCAGTACGCGATTGAAAATGATAAGGTATACGTGCTCGAGGCGAATCCCAGGGCATCCCGTACCGTTCCTTTGGTATCCAAGGTATGTAACGTGCGCATGGTACCCATCGCGACGGACATCATTACCTCTGAACTTACCGGCCGGCCTTCACCCGTACCTGCACTCAAGGAGCAGAACATTCCTTACTATGGCGTGAAGGAAGCCGTGTTCCCGTTCAACATGTTCCAGGAGGTTGACCCGATCCTTGGGCCTGAGATGCGTTCCACCGGTGAAGTGCTTGGACTTTCCAAGTCCGTCGGCGAGGCATTCTTCAAGGCGCAGGAGGCAACCCAGACGAAGCTTCCTCTCGGAGGCACCGTACTGATCAGCGTAAACCGCAAGGACAAGGCTGAGGTTGTGGACGTTGCCAAGCTCTTTAACGAGGCTGGATTTAGGATCGTTGCCACCGGCAATACCTGTGATCTCATTACGGCAGCAGGCATTCCCGCTGAGAAGGTGAAGAAGCTTTACGAAGGACGTCCCAACATCCTCGACATGATCACCAACGGCGAGATCGACCTGATCGTGAACTCGCCCATTGGCGCTGACAGCGTACATGATGACTCCTACCTCAGAAAGGCAGCCATCAAGGGCAAGATTCCTTACATGACGACGATCGCGGCTGCAAGAGCCACGGCGGAAGGAATCCTGTACGTGCAGAAGGCAGGTCGGGGAGAGGTTCATTCCCTGCAGAGCCTGCATGGCATGATCCAGGACAAATAAATACAAACGTATGAAATAGTTTCGGGGGGGAACTTGAGTACTATATTGAATGAAGGAGGATGACGGTTTGGTTCAAGATTTGATTCAGCTCTGCAAAGAACGAGGACCAAAGGTCTATATTCAGACTCACAATTTCCCTGACCCGGATGCCATTGGTTCCGCATATGGCTTACAGAAACTTTTGGAGAATTTCGGAATTCAGCCGATCCTTTGTTATGCGGGAAGGATCGACAAGCTAAGCACTTCCAGAATGTTAGAGGAGTTTGAGATTAAGATCTTTTCTTACGATGAGGTCAAGCATGACATGAGGGAGTCAGATCCCATCATCTGCGTGGACAGCCAGAAAAACGGCGGAAACATACAGGATTTTATGGGAGATGAGGTTGCGTGCGTTGACCATCATCCGACATTCACGGAAGAGAACTATTTATACAAAGACGTCCGGATCGCCGGTGCCTGCGCTTCTTTGATCGCGCAGTATTATCGGGATCTGGGAATCACGCCGACGGAGAATGTGGCATCCGCGCTGCTCTATGGGCTGAAGATGGATACCCTGCAATTTTCCCGCGGCGTGACGGAACTCGACATTGCGGCACTTCGTTTCGTGTTTCCGCTCCACAACAAGGCAAAGATCACGCGCCTTGAGCATAATACAATGGCATTCCGGGACTTAAAAGCCTACGGTGCGGCCATTGAACACATTCAGGTATATGAGCGCTTTGGATATACGGTGATTCCGTTCCCGTGCCCGGACGGGCTCATCGCGACCCTTGCAGACTTTATCCTTTCGTTGGATGAGGTGGAGGTCGTGGTCGTGATTTCGGTTCGGGAAGACGGGCTGAAGTTTTCCGTCCGGTCGGAGATCCCGCAGGTTCATGCCGGATATCTGATCCGTGATGCCCTGTCCGGACTCGGCAATGCCGGCGGACATGCCTCCATGGCCGGAGGATTCGTTCCCCAGAGCATGGTGGAACCCATGGGCGCCTATTATGAAGCCGAGATCCGCGAACGCTTCATGGATATCCTCGAAAAAATGGGATATCTCAAGGCCTAAAAAGACAAAAAAAGGACACGGGAACGATTCCCGTGTGTCACGGGGACGTGTTTATTGACACGTCCCCGTTGTTTATGTCCGTAGTCATGGCTCCACGACTTGCGTCAATAGACATGTCTCCGTGACACACACAATTGGGTAAACAGGTGGCAGGCAAAAACTGACGTTAGCATAATTATAGCCCTTCCTTTGTTCAAAATCATGTCGTTCATCAAAAAAATATGTTGTTCATCATTTGTATGTTGAAATTTCAATGGAGATAAGTCAATAATAAAATTGGTTTGTGCTGGTAATTATATTAGGAATTTCGTTATTAGTATTTGTGTATTTTGGTGGAACAGGTAAATGGTGGTTACTACTGGAACAGTGTGAAAAAGAGATTTATAGTCCTGTTTACAAAAAGTATATTAAGTGTGGTCAGACTTATGGGATGACCTACAATTCGTGGTCTTATTTTGACTATAAATATGCCAAATCAGTTGTCGACAATGCAATGGCTGATCATCAAGATAATGATCACTAAATACATACAAGTGCATGTGGAAAGTTTAATCTAAAAAAACTATACTGTAAGATTCCTTGACTTTTTGAATGAGAGGTATAAGATGTGGAGATTAAGTAATAAATGGATTCTGTTATTGCCAATATTGTTCATATTGACTTCCTGCTGCGGAAAGCATGAAGAGCCAGTTTTATCGCAGGAAGAACCTGATCATTATGAGGTAGAATTAATATGTTCCGCAGAGGACGTATTTCAAGGAACACAGGGCACGTGGATGGCCGGAACAAGCCGCATGTTTTATGGGACAAGGGATAATGAATTGGAATTATGGCAATATGACCTTGAGAAATGTAAATTGACAAAAACGATTCTTTCCATGGAAGACATGTCTTTTGTGAAAGGAAATGAGATAGGGTTTACGAATGCAGATGAAGATCAAAAAATCCTCTGTAAATCGGTACAAAGCAGTGAAAATGATGGAGACTTTTATTTCTGCAACTATGATTCGGAAGGAATCTTGCAAAATAAAAGAAACGTTACAGAGTCGATAAATGCTATTTTCCAAGAGTATCCATATATCACAAGCAGGATAGAGTTGCCAGACGGAAAAATAATCACGTTTTGTAAAGATGAGAAGCGGATAAATTATGTCATTGTGGTATCTGAAATGGGAGAAATCAAAAAGAGCATCAAACTGGGGACTAGTAGTCCGAGTGATTGGATAATGACAGATAATAATAAAATGATGATGATTGCGGGTAATCAATCATCCTTGGCAAACTCGCTGTTTGAGTTAGATCTAAAAAAATGCGAATGTAGGCTACTGATCAAGAATCTTCCAGGTTCCGAAAATGCGATTTTTTGTAATTTTGTAAAGGGACAAAATACTCAAAATCTTTATTACCAAACGGATGATGCCGTATGGAAATATAATTTTGGACAAAATGAAGTGAGTAAAGAGATTTCCTTTTTGGACGTATCCCTGGATGGAAAATTCGTCAATGCGATGATGCAGGAAGAGGATGGGAACTGGCGTGCTCTATGGGTAAATCAAGAAAATGGAACCTTTGACTTTATCAGGCTGCGTAAAACTGGGGAAAAGGCTGCAAAAGATAGCCGGGTGGAGCTGATATATGCCGTGGTAGGACCGAAGCAATTATATGTCGGCGACGTAAACTTGTTTAATTCTTCTCAAAACAAAGCCAAAATCACCGTAAAAGAGTATGAGGAGGTGGAGCAGCTGCTTGCTGATCTGATTGCCGGGAAAACAGTGGATATAGTGGATCTGGGAAATGAAAGCTTATACTCTGCGTTGGAAAAGAAAGGGATGCTTGAAGATGTGGGACAGTATCTGCTACGGGATCCAAACCTATCTGAAGATGATTTCCTGCCTTCGGCTTTAGGGGTTTATGCAAACAACGGGAAAAGATATTCCATTCCTTATAGTGTCTCATTACACGTGATGATGTGTGACACGCCAAAGCTCCAAAACAGGGAGTCATGGGATTTCGCGGGTTTTAAGGATTTCCTTGAAGGTCTGCCAGAGCGTGAAAAGGCCCTTCGAGGAAGCTGCAATCAGGATATCTTGATGAATCTATGCATTCAATATATGGATTGTTTTATAGACAGGAAAGAGAATAGCTGTAATTTTATGACGGAAGAATTTTATGATTTCCTAGAAATGGCGTCGCTTTTTCCTGACTTTGATGGAAGTGAAGATGCTTGGAACAAAATCATGAAAGGATTTGAGGATGGCGAAAATGTTTTGGCCTGCGTGAATATAGGTGATTTTGAAAGCTACGAGTATTACAGAAGTATGTTTGTTGGTAAGGGAAAAATCATGGGATATCCAACCAACAATGGTATTGGCGTGGGTATTCAAAACGGCAGTTACTCTGCCCCAGCCATACTGACTGGGTGCCAATATAAGGAAGAGGCATGGGAATTTATAAAAAGCACCTTGATCAAACAACCAGAGCTGCTCCATGTGCCGGTGTTTGTTTCCTATTTACCTTCACTTAACGAAATAATGAAAGGACTGGAGGAAAGGGCGCAGTCTAAGGAAGCATTGGAAATGACTACGCCCCCTGTTACCAGTTCTGAAATTAAAATGATTCGAGATCTGCTGGAAAATGCAAAGCCCTTGCAAAGTGGGAATGCGGATATTTATGAAATCATCAGTGAAGAGGCAGGAGCCTATTTTGCAGGACAGAAAAGCGCTGAAGCTACGGCGAAGGTTATTCAAAACAGGGTAACGTTATATTTGAATGAAGAATAAAAAAGTGCAGTTTCACGTGAACGTTTACGTTCGTGCGCGTGAAACTGCACTTTTTTGCTTGGTTCTAAGCGAGTTAGAACTCGCAGTTCTTGGGTGTTCTGGGATAGGGGATGACGTCGCGGATGTTCTCAACGCCGGTCAGGTACATGATCAGGCGCTCGAAGCCCATGCCAAAGCCGCTGTGGATGCAGCCGCCGTAGCGTCTGGTGTCGAGGTACCAGTCGATGCCCTCCTTGTCAACGCCCATCTCGTTCATTCTCTCGATGAGCTTGTCCAGGTTCTCCTCACGCTGGCTGCCGCCCATGAGTTCACCTGCCTGGGGTACGAGAAGGTCAACTGCCGCAACGGTCTTGTTGTCGGGATTTACCTTCATGTAGTAAGCCTTGATCTCCTTCGGCCAGTCGGTGACGAACACGGGGCCGTGGAAGTAGTCAACGATGTATTTCTCATGCTCTTTTGCGATGTCCTCGCCGTAATCCGGCTCGAACTCCCACTTTACGTCTGCCTTCTTCAGAATGTCGATCACGTCATGATGTGAGATTCTTGTGAACTCGGCATTTATGATGCCGTCAAGCTTTTCCTTCAATCCCTTCGAAACGAACTTGTCACAGAACTCGATCTCCTCAGGACACTTGTCACAAACGTATTTCACGACGAACTTGAGCATCTCCTCCTCGACGTCCATCAAGCCGTGAAGATCGCAGAATGCCATCTCGGGCTCGATCATCCAGAACTCGTTTGCATGGGTCTGGGTGTTGGAGTTCTCGGTACGGAAGGTGGGACCAAAGGTGTAGATGTCGCCAAAGGCCATGGCGAAGGTCTCGCCCTGGAGCTGACCGGAGCCGGTGATAAAGCTCTGCTTGCCAAACAGGTCCTTGCTGAAGTCTACCTTGCCGTCATCGGTCTTCGGAAGGTCGTTCATATTTAGGGTCGTTACCTTGAACATCTGGTCAGATCCCTCACAATCCGCGCAGGTGATGAGGGGCGTGTGTACGTAGAGGTAGCCGTTGCTCTGGAAGTATTCGTGGATTGCCATGGCAGCGACGCTGCGGATGCGAAATACCGCGCTGAACAGGTTCGTGCGGGGACGAAGATGTGCAACGGTTCTAAGGAATTCTCTGGTGTGGCGCTTGGGCTGGATGGGATAGTCCTCGGGACAGTCGCCAAGGAGCTCAACGCTCTTTGCCTTTAATTCAAAGGGTTGCTGATTATTAGGGGTGAGCACTACCGTTCCCGTTACCTGTACGCTTGAGTCGACCCTGATCTTGGAGATGGCGTCAAAATTATCAAGTCCATTCTCGTAAACTACCTGTAAATTCTAGAAAAACGATCCGTCATTTACGTTCAGGAATCCAAACTGTGACTGTGCGCGATTGGTACGTACCCAGGCACAGATGGTCACTTCTTTGGATGCGTGGTCAGAAGTATTTCTGAACAGCTCTTTGATTTTTGTTCGCATCTTATGTTTCCTCCTTAAAAAATCATTATAGGTGCTATGATACCATTTTTTAGGAAGAATTCAAGTAAAAAATAATGATTTGTGCAGGTTTTTCGATGGAAAGGCACAATAACAACCATTTTTGGGCAAAGGAATCAGTTTAGAAATCGCTCTGCCAAGTACAGCGGACCATACCAGGGAATGGACTCATCTACGATCACGTCACGTCCGCGTATGGTAAACACATATTCCGTCCCCTCATACGTACAATCATAGACAAGCGTAATTTCCGGATGGGCTGCCAAAGTCCTCATAACGCCGATCGGAAGTGCGTAATCGTTGCACTTAAACGTAATGGTTTGGGCAGAGCCGGCCGAAACGGCACCGCTAAGTGCGTCGTACAAGGGTTTCAGTATTACGTCGTCAACGTTTGGTGTCGGCTTTGCGCCGTCGGGGTCTGTTTGGGTTTCATCATCCAGCCCCGGCTCTCCGTTGGGAATGGAGATCGGAAGGAGGGCAGACGAATAATCGGTAAGCGTTCCTCCGTTTACGGATTCAGCCGCAACGTAAGCATAATAATCCGTTCCGCAGGTTTTGGAAGCGTAAGCGGCGGGAAGCGTGAAAGATCCGGTTCCAAGTGCAATGTCCCCAACTTCGAGAGGTATATATGCGAAGCCAGATGACACGGCTTTGCCGGGGACGTATTCTTCATCCAAAAGGATGACGGAAACCTGATTTGCACTGTCTCTGTTTTCTCCGGTTATCACGTAAGGGATGGTCACGGTATTTGCGTTCCGGGAAACTTCCGCAGATTCTGCCACGGAAATCACCATGTTGGGATCTAACAGCGTAAGCTTATATTCTGCATAGGGTTCCCCGGCATTCCCGGCCACAAGGGAGGAAGAAATGATGGAGGAGAGGCTGACGTTGAATGCTGGAGCCACCTTGCCAGAGCCGGAAGTAGAGGAATCAACTTTACATCCCCCGGCTATCATAAAACTGTTACATTGATAAATTTGTTTTTGCTCGGGATCAGCCTGTGGCGTCACCTTGGTCCGCAACCAATACTTGGGGCCAAATCCAGATTTCACGCGGGTCGAGTCCTTTTCCCTGTTCAGATCGGTTAACCAAGTATCCTTGTAACCGTAAGACGGTCTGCTTAATTCGTAAGCATCAAGCACGAAAACCTGATCTCCTTCCAGGGGAGTGAATTCGTAAATGCCGTCTTGGGTCAAGGAAACTCCGTCGCCGGCGGCAACGCCGGATTTGTAGCTGCTTGCGATGGAAGCCTTTTCCACGGAAGTAAAATTGCCAGGCTTGTCCAAAAATGCTGAACCGTTAAGACCGTTTCGAAGATCGCTGTAACGCCAGGAGTTGAGGTACGTGGCGCCATTGTTGACAGCGCCGTCATCGTCAAAGCGAGTCGTATATAACACCACGTCGCAGTCGAGAAGCATGCTTCCGCCCGCGATTCCAAAATCAGAAGAAGCATTATCCAACACTCTGTATATCGTGGATTCTGATCCGCTATAGTTGCCAAAATAGACGTAGCTCCAGCCGCCGCCCATGTTATCTCTGGTGGCCACGGTGCCGTCGTCATATACCCAGTAAGTATCTCCGTTATATTCAGGCAGGTCTTGCCAACCGCCCGTCTGGTAAATGGGATTGCCGATCGCTCCCGTGCCAAGTCCGGTTATGGTTTTATCTGAAGCGGCATGAACCGTAAACGGTAATTCGGGATACGGAAATCCGATCATGGGAAGGGAAAAGAGTAAGGTGAAGGCCAGAATGCGCCTGGATGCATGGCATAAAGAATAAGGCCGATGAATGGATCGGCTGGATTTGGGAGCAATTTGCTCTTTTTGCTTGTACACTTTAATTCCTCCTTTGGGGTTTGCTTTATGGTATTTTGACGTGATGAAAGGCTTGACTTGTTTGGGAACCCCTAGGAAGATCTCCGAACAGTTTCCGCCAGCGTTTTGAAAAATAGCTGTCCTGGACATTCGCAGTATAAATAGTTTTTAAGCACGTCATATTTTATATCGGAAACTGTGCGCATTTTTTTATGAGTTAGAAAAAGAAGATAAGAAAGATTGCATTTTACCACGCTTTTTACGTCATTCACCACGCTTTCCCCATGAATGGAGGAGAACGTGTCATGATAAAACCGTAGTAAACGAGGCAGGGAAAAATATGGAAAGAAGCATGGCAGAGGAAGGAAAGGGAGTAAGCAGATGAAGCGACGAAATCACTGGCAGGGAAAGCGGATCGAAAAGCAAAGGGGCAAGCAGACGGGCAAGGGGATCGTACTTCTTATCGTGATAAGCCTGATCCTTGCACAGGCAGGGTGCGTGAAGGTGGAGCGGGTAAGCGGAAAAGATGCGCAGGAAAGCGGCGCAGGGGGAAGCGATGCCCGGGGAAATGGCGGCGTGAAAGGGCAGGCGGCGAATGCCTTAAAGGCGCGGGCACAGGATGATTATTATGCGTACGTGAACGGGGAGACTCTTTCCAAGACAAAGCTTGCGTACGGCAAAGCGTATGGAGGACCGATCCAGGAAATGGATGAAGCGATCACGGAGGAAATCTATGCGGCAGTGATCGCGGTCGGCCGCTCGGAGGAAACATATCCTGAGGGCAGCGCGCAGGCCCTGGTCCGCGCCGTATGGAGACAATATCTGGAGTATTTGGATGCGAAAGAGACGGGTAAATACAATCCGATTGAAAATGCTCTGGCAAGGATCCGGGGCGCCGCATCCGCAGAGGCACTCTTGGAAGTCATGAGGGATCTGGAAGAGGAGATCGGCTGGATGCCGTTTTTCCAGATTTCCGTGTCGAAGGATTATTACAAGGCCGGCGAAAATGCCCTGTACGTGGATCAGAAGCTGGAGACCTGCGGCGTTTCTTTTGAGGAGATCCTGGAAGAGGATGAACCAAGGAAGCAGCTTCTTGGACAGGCGGTGGACGCGCTGGTGTCCTGCGGGGAGACGCCACAGGAGGCGCGGGAGAAGGCAAAGTTGTTTGTTTATCTGGTGCTGGACGTTTGCATGGCAACGGATCTTTCCATCCAATACGAGAGCGATCTCCTTGGCTGTTATGAATTTGTAAAAGAGGAGGAGATGACGGGAATCCTTGGAGGTTTGGACGTAAGCGTCATGGAAAGGTTAAATGGCATGACGAAGCCGAATCCCTACGGCGGGTTTTACGTGGCGGACGCGGCGCAGCTTACGGCACTGGGGAAGTGCTTTTGCCAGGAGAAGCTGGAGGCCTTGAAGACTTGGATGACCTGCGAGCTTCTCTGCCGGTACCGGACGTTTTTGGTGGAAGAGCATCCCTTCCTGAAGCTTTATGAGAGCGGTTCCTTTGACGAGAATGAGAGACTGGCGGCAAGGTATGTAAACGAGATCCTGTCGGAGCAGGTGAGCGTACTTTATGAAGAGGCCTATTATACCGAAGAGATGGATGCCTTTCTGGACAGGCTCTTTGGGGACGTGAAGGCAAGTTATCGCGAACTCATCAGCGGCGCGGAGTGGCTTTCTGCGGAGACCAGACAGGGACTCCTTCAAAAGCTTGAGGATATCCGGTTCCAAAAGCCGGGCGACGCGGACGCTTCGGAGATTCGCGTGAGCGACGTCCTGGGAGCCACGGCGCTGGAGACGGCATGCCGCCTAAATTGCATTCGTCATCAGCGGGAACTTGAGAAAATCGGGAAACCGAAGGATGAAGATGCCCTTTTGATGCCAATGCAGCAGATGAATGCCTGCTACAGCCCGGATAACGTGTTCACGGTCTCGGTGGCGATTTTGCATGCCCCCTACTTTGACCCAAAGGCCTCTTACGAGACGAACCTAGGGGGGATCGGCATGGTCATGGCACACGAGATCGGGCATGCTTTTGATTCCAATGGAATCAAGTTTACGGCGAAGGGTGAGTATGATCCAGGCTGGATCAGCGAGGCGGACCGCGAAGTCCTAAAAGAGCGGGAAAACCAAATGATAGAGTATTTTGACGGATATGCCATTATGGACGTGTATCACGTGGATGGAACGCTGACCCTGGGAGAGAACTTTGCGGACAAGGGCGCCATGGAGTGTCTGATGAACGTGGTAAAGGGGAAGAAGGAGCGGGAAAACTTGTTTGAAAATTACGCAAAGATCTGGTGCCTTTGGAAGGAGGACGCGGCGGGGATCGATCAGCTGCTGCAGGACGAACACAGTCCGGAGTGCGTCAGGGTGAATGCGGTGCTTGCGGCAACCAATGCGTTTTATGAAGTATACGGAGTGAAGGAAGGGGACGGGATGTATGTCGCACCGGAAAGGAGAGCTTACAGATGGGGATCTTATTAAAACATACTTTTCGAAACGTATTTGCAAAGCCTCTGCGGACAATTCTGTTGGTGGTATGCATTTCCTTTTGTTCCTTTGCGGCGCTGCTGAGTTTAGACGTGACGGGAAGCATCACTGGCATCGTCCACAGCCTCCTTTCGCAGGTCACGGGATCTTCGGACCTGATCATCGCAGATGAGCTTGGACTGTCCGGCGAGGAGCTTCGGCACGTGACGGGAGGCGAGGTCCTTTTGGTCTCGGAGAGGGCATCGGGACAGGTTACCATGCCGGAGGGATTTGTCAATTATTTCCACGTGGAGGATCTGTCGGTACTGACCTTTGATTTTTCCATTGCAAAGGAAATGCGGCTGCTGGCGGAGGAGCTCTCCCTCACTGAGGGTGAGGCAGCCATTTCGCTGAAGGCGGCGCAGCGTTTTGGATGGAGAGAGGGAGATGAAATCCTTTTGTACGGGGACGGCGGTAAGGAAGAGACTTACGTGGTCCGCAAGATTCTTCAGGAAAAAGGAATCGCCAACGGGCGGGTAGAGGCGATCTTGAGTGAGACGGGATTCCGGAGGCTTTTTTACGATCCCGCAGAGGAGATCACTTGGCAGACGGCCTACGCGGAGCTGCCAAGGGACGGCTCTGGAAAACTGGATAACGAACGCGTCCGTCAGGTGGTCGCAGAGATAACGGACCTGGATTATCGAGCGGAAGTGACGAACCTTGCGGATGACGAGGAGCTTCAGGAGATGACGCAGATGCTTGGTCTTATGTTCCTTTTGATGTTCTCCATCTGTTTTCTGCTTGTGATCTTTGTGACGGTCAGTGTTTCCCAAAGGGTCATCAGCGAGAGAATGTCGGTGGTTGGAACCTTCCGGAGTCTGGGATTGACCCAGGGCTTTACCACGGTGCTCCTCCTCATGGAAAGCGGACTGTACGGGATCCTGGGCGGCGTTCTTGGGAGCCTCCTTTATAAGAGCGTCCGCAACCTGATCTTCGGCAGCATGATCCAGGTAAGCGGCACGGCGACCATCGAGAAAACCTTTGGTAGTACGCCCTCCTGGGCGTGGTTTGCGGTGATCCTTGGGGCGGCGCTGGTGGAGTGCGCATGTTCTCTGCGGGAAGTTTTGAAGGCGTCCAAGACTGCCATCCGCGACATTATCTTTGACAATAAGGATACGGAATATCGCGCAAACCGTATGCAGATTGGGGCCGGCGCCTTGTTTCTGGCGGCTGGACTGGGCTGCATGGCCTTTGTAAAGAGCGTCCCTGCGCAGCTTGTGAGCTTTGTCAGCCTGATCCTGGCACTGGCATTTTTGTTCCCCTTGTTCCTTAAGATCTGCTCCAAGGCGCTTGCCACTTTTTTTGAAAAGGCGGAAAAGCCTATTGCGAGGCTTGCCGCCATGGAGATCTATGCAAGAAAGAGTACCGTGGGAAGCGGGATCCTGTGCGTGACCGCAACGACGCTGGCGCTGATCCTCTTCCTCTTTCAGGGGAGCCTTCAGGCCATGTATGAGATTCATGCCTATCAGTCAGACCTTGTCGTTTCCTGTGACGGAAAGCAAAAGGCATCCACGTACCAGTATCTAAAGGATCTGCCAGGCGTTAATGAAGTGGAACTGGTGTATGGGAAGGAATTAAAAATTGGCGTTGGGGAAAAGAAGACAACCGTGAACGTCTTTGGGGCACCGGAGGGAGGGTTCCGTCTCCTTTGCGGGATCAAGAATTTGCCAAAGGAACTGGCGGATGATGAGTTTTATCTGGATGAAAAGCTGGCAAAGAAATTGGGACTTAAGCTTGGCGAGCAGGCAGAAATCACCTTTGGAACGGACTTTGTGCTTCCCATCAGGAAGACGCTGCGGCTCGCGGGCTTTAGTGACAGTTATGGATATGATTCCACGTCAAATTCCATCGTGATTTCGAAGAATCTTTTCGTGGGCCTGTTTCATGACAAGCCGGGCACGATCCTGATCAAATGTGAGGACGTGGCGGCGGTGAAGGCGGCAATCCATAAGTATTCCGGCAATTACGTGAGTGAAATCCAGACGGCCGGGGAGGTGGATCAGTATTGGCAGGAAAAAGAAGACGGTCTAAAGGGCATGCTGAAGGTGATCATTGGGCTGGGCGTTGGCCTTACGGTGATTGGCATGATCAGCAACCAGCTGATTGGCTTCGCGGGCAGAAAGAGGGAGTGCGCGGTGCTGGCGTCCACTGCCATGAGCAGGAAGCGCATCGGCAGGATGCTCTTTGCCGAGAGTGCACTTCTGGCGGCGATCGCGCTGTTTATTGCCTGTCCCGTGGCGTTTCTGGCCTATGGGGATTTTGGGAGACTGATGGGGCTTTTGGACATGGAACTCCAGCTGGCATGGCAACCCGGAACCTACTTCCGTTTTTTGATCCTGTTGTGGGTGGTGTTTACGATGGTTTCGCTGTTTCCGATGCGGGCACTTCGCAAGATGACGCTGGCGGAGCAGATCCGGTATGAGTGACGTGAGGAATAAGATTATGAATAAGGATGAGGAAAAGGCCATTTTGGCGAAGAGGAATCAGGATAAGAACGTGAGCGTGGAGAGGAAGGATGGAGACAAGGGTATGATCAAGGTGAATAACGTAAGCAAGAGCTTTGGAAAAGAAGAGAATCGCACGCAGGTGTTAAGTGGCGTGAACCTGGAGATTAAAAAGGGCGAGTTTGTGTCTCTGATGGGAGCTTCCGGCAGCGGGAAATCAACGCTTCTCTATCTCATCGGCGGTCTGGACCGCGGATTTGAGGGAAACATTGAGATTGACGGCGCGGATCTGACGAAGATGAAGGAGAAGGAGCTTTCCAAGATCCGCCTGCAGAAGATCGGATTTATCTTCCAGTTTTATAATCTGGTGCAGAACCTGAGCGTGGAGGACAATATTCTCCTGCCGCTCATGGTCAGGGGCAAGAAGCGCTCGGAGCTGGAGAAGGACCTAAAGGAGATTCTTGAGATTACGGGGCTTACGGAAAAGAGAAAGGCATGGCCCGCACAGCTTTCCGGCGGGCAGCAGCAGAGGGTGGCCATCGCCCGCGCAGTAATGGGCAATCCGGAGATTTTGCTGGCGGACGAAGCCACGGGAAACCTGGATTCCGTCTCCGGCGAGGAGGTCATGAGATTATTTAAGCGGATCAATGAGGAGAAGGGCATTACGATCCTTCAGGTGACGCACTCGGCGGAGTGCGCAAGGTATGGCACGAGAGTGGTGGAGATTAAGAACGGACGGATCGCATAACCTCTTGCCACAAGGGCCCCTTTTCGCTATACTGGAATTAGGAAAGGAAACGGGATGCCCCGTAATGGGCATTTGGCAAAAAGGGTTGAAGGAGGGAATGACGTGTATTACGTAGAAGATCAGGATCCGATTTTGGTAAAGCAGGAAGTGGAACTCGATCAGGCGGAGCTAAAGCGCCTGTATCAGGAGATCATGGCGAGATTTGGAGGATACGTGCATCGCTCTTACGACAGCATGTTTGGGCCGTATTCGTTTCCGAAGAAGCTCGAGGAAGAATTTAAGTTCATTAAGGATTATCATGAGACGCCCCTGGGAGACCAGGCGGACGGCCTTGCGATGACGCACTATGAATATGACGAGTACGTGGTCCCTGAACTGGCAAGGTGGATCAAGGCGCTGCTCGAAGGTGACGTGAGCGTGCTTGCCGCACTGAAAAAGGGGAAGATGACGGAGACGGCGGAGGTTCTTGCCGGTGGCGAACAAAGCGCGGAAAACTTAAAGAAAGCAAAGCAGGAAAAGGCCTTGAATGAGATGAAGGAGTATCTGCAATCCTCGGCGGAGAGCATGGACGGGGAGAGGTTCCGTCAGCTTTCGGAGCAGGTGATGGCCAGCTTCCAGGAGGAGCCGGGGGAGGACGTGCTTGACGAGCTTGAGGCGTATCGCAAGAAGATCCTTGCCTGCGTGAAGATGCGTCCCGTCATGACGCTTTATAAAGATAAATGGAACGAGCTTCGCCGGGTTTACGGCGACGTGAAGGCATTCTATGAGGGAACTGGGCTCTTTGAGGAGCTTTTGGGGAAAATGGAATGAGAATAGCCATTTGTGATGACGAAAGGCTCTTTCGAAAGGAGCTGTCCGAGGCGCTGTATGAATATTTTGGAAGGCTGGACCTGACCTGCGAGGAGTATCAGGATGGCAAGGAAATCCTGGAGGCTGCAGGGAAGGGCGTCACTTTTGATGCGCTTTTTTTGGACATCGAGATGAAGGAGACGGACGGCATGACTGCTGCCGCCGGGCTTCGAAGACTGGGCGTGACGGCGCCGATCATCTTTCTCACGAGCCACGTGGAGATGGCCATGGAGGGATATGAGGTTTCAGCCTTTCGTTTTCTGGGAAAGCCCCTGCGCAGGGAAAAGCTCCTGCAGACCCTGTCGGACCTTCGGGATTCGGTCCAGCGCAGCAAGAGCATTCTCATCCGCTGCGAAGGCGAGGACGTGGTGGTGGCGCTTTCTGAGCTGATCTATGCGGAGGCGCGGAATAATGACCTTAGGATCGTGCTCCCGGACCGGGAATACGTAATCCGAAGGAAACTTTCGGATATGGAGCAGGAGTTGTCGGAGCAATCGGATTTGTTCGTGCGGATCCACAGAGGGTATCTCGTGAATCTGCAGCACGTCATAAAGAATCACGGCATGGAGGTCTTTGTTTCAAATGGAGACGTGCTTAGCGTGAGCCGGAGCCAAATGGCGGCGTTTAAGGAAGCGCTTCTTAGGTACGTGCGCGAGAGCGCAAGGTGAGGAGAGGAAGGATGGAGTAGGGCGTGGCAGTCAAAATTCTCGAAAATGTCCTGTATTATGGCGTGGAAGGTCTGGCTACGTTGTATTGCAGTTGGACCTTGGTCACGCGTTTTTTTGGATTTCCTGCAAAGAAGCGGACCGGAAGGAAATACGTGATGGCGGGGATCCTTTTGCTTTTCGTGATCATGGGATGCATTGGTTCGATGGTCCTCAGGCCGGCGTTGGGAGAAACGGATGGAGAGATCGTCCCCGTCAGCGGCCTAATGTCTTTGATGATGATCTTTTTCCTGCCTTTTCAACTCCTTGAAAAGAAGGGAAAGGGATTTCTGGTTGCTTTCTTTTCTGATGAATTGCTTACGGTGAGTTTGTTGCTGCTCATGGCTCTGGCACGCGGGATTGGGGAACTGGCAGGAATTGGGAAAGAGGGGCTTCTCATTGTCAATGCGGGGGGGTATCTGATTATCATGGCCTTGGTCTGGTGCATTGGCACGTTGTCTGGAAAGCGAAGGAAAGAGCCCATGTCACTTCAGACAATGCTGTTTGTTTTCCTGAGCGCGGTTTTGACGGACATAGCCCTGGGGTTCATCAATCCCTTCCAATATGCGGATGATACTCAGGCCATGTTTCGGATCCGGATCGTTTATACGGGAAGAGAGAGTGCGATTTGGAACATTCTGATCCTGGCGTTTGCATTCCTGCTTCTCGGTGTCTTTATGGTGCTGGCGGTGCGGGAGTCGGAGGCAAAGTATTTTCAGAAAAAGATTCTCATAGGCGAGTATTATCTGGAGACCCAAAAGGACCATTATGAGCAGCAGATCGAGGCAAATCAGGAGATACGCAGGATCCGCCATGACGTAAAAAACCACGCCTACGTGATGAAGGAGCTCCTTCGGAGAAAGGAATACGGGGAGCTGGAGGAGTATCTTTCCGAGGTGACGAGAGAGATGGAGCAGGCAGACGTTTCCGTGCACGTGGGGAATGAAATTGCGGATGCCATCCTTTCGGAAAAGAAGCAAAAGGCGGAAAGACTTGGGATCGAAATGAAGGTGGAAGGAGAAATGACGGGAGTGTCATTATCTGCGGTAGACACCTGCACGATCCTTGCAAATATGCTGGATAATGCCATTGAGGCGGTGGCGGGCTTGATGGCGAAGGATGGACAGAACGTTACGGAAGGCCGGGCTGCGACGGAAGGTAAGGACGGGGCAGACCGCGAGGCGCAGGCATGCGGGAAGCCCGTGATTGAGCTGAGCTTCCGGAAGAATCAGAATTTCCTTCTGATCGAGGAGAGGAATCCTGCCAGGGAAAACATTGTCGTGGAAAACGGACTCATCGCGACGACCAAGAAGGATCGCGGCAATCACGGCTTTGGACTTTTGAACATTCGCGAGGCAGTGGGAAAGTATGACGGAGAGTGCGTCATCACGGCGCAGGACGGGCAGTTTACGCTGGAGATCATGCTGCCGCTTACGGAGAAAACGTAATATTAGCCAAGCCAAGAAGGCAAGAAAATCGGGTAGATTGCCAAGAAAGTTAGTTGTCAGAAATGAGGCGCATTCGGTAGAATAAGGAAAATGTCATTGGGAGGTGCTTATGGAAGCATATGGAGTAACGCTTGGAAAGGCCAAGTGCGGATTAGATCTGGGGGACGGGAGTGAACGCGCGGAGTACGTAAATCAGGATTATATTCTGCATAAGCTCGGCAGACCGCACAGATGCATTAACATTATGTACACCTTGTATCCGAAGGATGCGCAGTGGCCGCAGCGGATCAGCAAGGCCTGCGCGGACATGGACGTAAAGTTCCAGTGGGATTACCCCTATGACGATTATTTCCCTTTTGGCGCGGACGGCCAGCCCTTTGAACAGATGAAGGACATCCGGCGTCACGGCCAGGACGTGCTTCTTACGCTGACAGTGGACTGCTCGCTGGATGACGAGTATCTGCGCGGAGTGGCGAAGCAGTTTCGTGAATTTGGCCGCATGCGGCTTCGCATCAATCATGAGTGTCAGGGTAACTGGTTTACCCATAACAAGAGATTTAGCTTTGAGGAGATCGGAGCGTTTTTCGTAAGATTCCGGAAGATCTTAAAGGAAGAGGCGCCGAACGTGAAGGTGATCTTCTGTGCCGGATTTATCAAGCCGGACGGGCGCATTGATCAGGAGGATGCCTTCCTTCCCGCATACAAGGCGGCAGACATTTGGTCCGCGGACAGCTATCCCGCGCTTCATTACGGCTGGCCTTATGACGTCGCAGAGGTTGGCGGCGGCAGCTACAAGGCGGACAATCTCCGCGAGATCTATGGGCTCTTTGAGGGTACGGCAAAGCGCCTTCGCGAGATCACGGGGCTTACGAACCCCATGTCCACGGCGGAGTGCAACACGGACGGCGACGTGACGGGTCCCTTCCATCAGGGCGAGGCCGTGGTGAAATTTGCAGAGTATTTTAAGGACAATAACACCAGCGATTGGTTTGACGGCATCTCCATGTATCAGTTCCGCGACCGCGGCCGGCTTGGCCTCGAGATCGAGGATCCCAATAATAACACGGTGGGCATTGAGCAGCCGGTGATGGCGGATTATAAGAAGCTGATCCAGGATCCGTACTTCCTGCCTTCCATGAAGCGTGGCGAGGAAGTGACTTTCCCGGCAAAGCTTCGATGGGGCGGATCGGATGACGCGGAGGGCGTGGAGATCCCGGTGAATCTGGAGAGAACGCCGGAGTTCTGCGAGGCAACCTTTGAGGAGGATGCCTGCCTCATGATCGAATTCGGCGGAAAGTGGTTCTATAAGGCGAAGGGCGTGAAGACCATCGATTTCATGAGCCTGTTCTTCGAGAGAAGACTGAATGGTCCCGCGATCGTGCCCCTGCGCATCTTTGGAACACCCGTGGACGGCGTGAATCCGAAGACGGACGCACCGGACTGGGCAACAAATTATTACAGCGAACTGAAGTCTGCGCCGCAGATGCGAATCCGCTATGAAGTTCCCGGACGCGTAGGGCTTCGGTGATAATCGTTGATAAATTGAAAAAAATCTGATAGAATAAAGAGGCGACGAATTTTGCAAAAAAGGGAAGAACTTTTGCAAAAGAATGTCGTCTCTTTTTATAGAGCAGGAGATACGTGAGACGCTCGCAACGTGACGACGTTTGCGACAGTACGTGGGAGGACGGGATCTTGAAAGATACGGAAATACTGGATCTGTACTTTGACCGAAACGAGCAGGCCATTGCAGAGACCCAGAATAAGTACGGAACCTACTGCTTTAGCATTGCATACCACATCCTTCATGATCAGGAGGATTCGGATGAATGCGTCAATGATACTTGGATGAGGGCATGGAATTCGATTCCGCCTAACAGACCGGATTATCTGAATATTTTCCTTGGAACGATCACCAGAAACCTTTCGTTTGACCGCTATAAGAAAAAGAAGGCGGCCAAGCGCGGCAGCGGTGACCTGGGAGTTTGTCTGGATGAGCTGGAGGAGTGCATTCCGGACACGGGAAGCAGCACGGAGGATGCGGTGGAAGCGGCAGAGCTTCAGAGAATGATCAATGAATTCTTAAAAACGCTTCCGGAAAAGGATTGTAACGTGTTCCTTCGGAGATACTGGTATTCAGAGGAATATGCGGAGATTGCCGATCGCTACGGGATGAATTTAAATTCCGTAAAGACGACGCTGTTCCGCACCAGGGGAAAGCTGAAGGCTTATCTGGAAAAACAAGGGATCACGGTCTGAGAAGGCAAAGTATGAGGTTACGGACATGAGTGAAAAGAAGACGGGGCAGGCGGAGCGCCTGTTTGAAGCGATGAGCGGGGTGGATCCAGAGCTCCTCGCAAGAAGTGAAAAAAAGAAGAAGGTCATTTCCTTCCAGAAATACGCGAAGGCCATGAAGGTGATGGCGGCATGTCTGGCTTTGATCGTCGTGGGCGGAACGTGTTGGGTGACCTTGCAAAATGGCGGAAGTAAGACGGCATCAGATGCCACTGCGCAGATGAGTGCCACGCGGGATAACGGCGAAAAAGGTAAAGGAATAAACGCATTGCAGGGTGAATCTGCGAAAGCGGCAGAGTCGACCGTGGAGGTCGGCAGGCAGGATGATGCGATGGCATGCGACGATGGGGCTGCAAATTATTATGAGGCTGATGGCGAACCTAGGGAAGTGACTTCTGCAATGGAAGCGCCCAACGTTGATGAAAAAGAAGTTTCGAAAGGCGTAACTTCCGATTCTGCTGCCGCAACCCTACAAGAGAAGTATTTCTTAAAGATTTCGAAGCAAGTCGATCCGTCAATGCTGATATCGTATTCCGCCAAGGCATCGATTGAGGAATACGGGAAGCGTTCCGAGCAGTCCGCTACAAAGTCTTTTTCGACTGCGATCTATTCCTGGCTGGATGGACTTGAACTGGTTCCGACGCAGGATATGACGTTTGGGGATTACGTATGCGTGCAGTTGATTGACAAGGAAGGGAACGTGGCAAAGGAAATCCGCGTCAACGGATCCTATCTGCAGAAGACCGATCTGGAGGGAACCTTTGAGATCGTGGACGAAGAATATGATTACGACGAACTGCGGGCGGCATTAGAGGCTGCAATGCAGGCGGAAGAATAAGGGGGAATCCCGTGAAGACTGGGAAGGACAGACAGATTTTCCTCGACGTGCTTCGGGTGGCGGCAACCATGGCCGTGGTGATGATGCATACGATCTCGGGAGTGCTCAACGGCTTCTTTGACATGAGGGGCTGGGAGCGGAGAGAGAAGGCGTTTCATGCGCTGATCGACGCGACCTCATGGAGCGTTCCGGTGTTTTTGATCATCAGCGGCTATCTGTTTCTGGATCCGAAGCGCAGGGTTACCATGAAAGACGCGGCGTTTAAGTACTGCCGGAGAATCATTTTCACGCTGATCATTTTTGGCATCCCCTATGCCCTGTTGGAGCTGGTGGGATATTTGAAGTATTTTGAGTGGTGGATGGTGCCGCGGGCCATAAAGAATACGGCCATGGGGCGCAGCTGGTCCCACATGTGGTATCTCTACCTGATACTGATCTTATATGCCCTGACGCCACTGATCAAGTGGCTGCTGGGAAAAGTGCCCAAGGCCGTCGTCTATGGAATCATGGCGATTTTGGTCTTGGGCGTTAGCATTGTCCCTTTTTTCGAGGTGCTGAACGGCGCGGATAAGATCTACGCCATTCCGAAGCAGGGTATCTATGTATTCTATTATCTCTGCGGTTACGTTTTCTCCATCCGTGAGAAAAAGCCGACGAAAAAGGAAGGGGTTTATTGCCTGATCGGTTTCTCTGCGATTCTGATCCTGGAGACGGTGAGCCGTTTTGTGGAAGGCTACGTGCTGGAAATGGCCTACGGTTATCCATTAACGCTCCTTGCAGCCATTCTGCTGTTTGACGCAGGCTGGACGTTCCAAAAGCTGACGGCGGAGGATAAGAAGGATTTAGATGCCGGGATTCCGGCAAAAGAAAAGAACGAATCCGTGAAGACCAAGGATTCGTTCCGGGACAAGCTGTTTTTATTGTGCATCTGGATGAATCCCCTGTGCTTTGGGATTTACCTGATCCATCCGGCCTTCCTGAACTTGTTCTATAAGATATTGAAGATTTCCATCAACAATTTCAGGTTCTACGTGGGCGTGCCCCTGTTCTTTTGCATCGCCTTCTTCGGGGCCATGATCTCCACCTGGATCCTCAGACTCCTCCCGCCCATGCGGAAGTTCGTTCTGTAAAATTTGGTCACGGGGACATGTCTACTGACACATTGATTACTGAAAAACTCGGGGCTGAGGCTTGATAGTGTCCCTCAGGCACGCTCGCGCTATACTTGCAGCGTATCGGTACTAAGGAGTCACGAACTGATCCAGCATAAATGCTGTCTCCGCTCGTATACGCCTCCTAAGTACCGACGCTTGGCAAATATGCCTGAGGGATACTATTCAAGCCATCCCCTCGAGCATATTGCGAGTGTAGTTTATCAAAAATGTGTCAGTAGACATGTCCCCGTGACCCAGTTTTATGCTTCTCCGGTCCAGCGGCCGGAAGCGCCGCAGGGAAGGATGAGGCCGCTTTCGGTGACGGGAAGGCCAATCTCGTCGGAGACGACTTTGCCGCCAAAGCGCTTCGTGATGACGGTGTTTAACATGTAAGAAAGAACGGCGGGCTGCAGGCCCGTAGTGTATGAATTGATCAGAAAGAAGAGGGAATCCTTCTTTAATAATTGTGCGGAGAGCTCCAGGAAGGGGAAGATGCTTTCTTCGATCTTCCAGATCTCGCCCTTGGGGCCGCGGCCGTAGGAGGGCGGATCCATGATGATGCCGTCGTACTTGTTGCCGCGGCGGATCTCACGCTCCACAAGCTTTACGCAGTCATCCACGAAATAGCGGACCGGCGCCTCGCCCAGTCCGGAGGAGGCTGCGTTTTCCTTTGCCCAGGCAACCATGCCCTTTGCGGCGTCCACGTGGGTCACGCTGGCCCCGGCAGCAGCTGCGGCGATGGTCGCTCCGCCGGTATAAGCAAACAGATTCAGGACCTTGATCTCGCGGTCAGGGTTCTCTTTTTTTGCCTTTTGGATGATGCCGGAGAACCAGTCCCAGTTCACGGCCTGCTCAGGAAAAAGTCCCGTGTGCTTAAAGCTAAAGGGCTTTAAATGGAAGGTGAGACAGCCGTTTTTTCCGTCTTGGTTTGCCAGAGGGAAATTCGCCCCGGCATACTGGATGGTCCACTCCTCGGGAAGCCCGAAGAATTCCCATTCGCCGCCGCCCTTGCTGGAACGGTGATAGTGGCCGTTCTTTTTCTTCCAGCCCTCGTTATCGTGGGGAGTGTTCCAGATGACCTGGGGATCGGGCCGCACCAGGCGGTATTGCCCCCATCTCTCCAGCTTTTCTCCGTTTGACGTGTCTATGACTTCATAATCCTTCCAGTTATTCGCAATCCACATAATGGCGACTCCTTAAAAATACATTACCGTAAGTTGTACTGAGCATAGTGTATCATAATTTTATGAAAAAACAATTGCTTTTTTCGGATTTTCCATTTACTATTTTATTGTTGGAATGCGTTAATTTGATAAAGTAACGGTAAAAATGGGGGTATGATTATGGAAGTAAACGTTTTGGAGGTTGTGGCATTTGTATGTTACTTGGTGATCGTTCTTGCCGTCGGCGTGTATTTCTTTGTGAAGGGAAGCAAGCTGCAGGGCGGTGACAAGGAGTATTTCCTGGGCGGCAGAAACATGAACGGATGGGTGGCGGCTCTGTCCGCGGGCGCATCCGACATGAGCGCGTGGGTGCTGATGGGCCTTCCCGGTTCCATTTACCTTTGGGGCATGGGTCAGGTATGGATCTCCGTGGGTCTGCTGATCGGAACCATCTGTGCGTGGATGTTTGTGGCTCCCAAGCTTCGCCGGTATTCCATTGCGGCGGGCGATGCCATCACGATCCCGCAGTTCCTCACCAAGCGTTTCCTTTCAAAGAGCCCCATTTTGCAGATCATCTGCGCGGTGATCTTCATTGTAGCCTATTGCGTATATGCGGCATCGAGCCTTGTGGCTTGCGGTAATCTGTTCACGACGGTGTTTGGCGTGCGCGAAGTGGGCGGCATTACCATGGATGCGACCTTCTACATGATCTGCGCGGCAGTGATCATTTTGCTCTATACCTTCCTCGGCGGCTTTAACGCGGTTTGCTGGACGGACTTTTTCCAGGGCATGCTGATGCTGGCGGCTTTGATGGCAACGCCGCTGATCGTTAACTTTGCAATGCAGGCCTCTGATTTCGCGCCGCTGGCACCCGTTGCGGCGGATCCGCACTATTACAACCTGTTATCCAGCGGTAAGTTTGATTGGAAGAGTATTTCCGACATTCTGAGCGGCCTCGGCTGGGGCCTTGGCTACATGGGCATGCCCCACATCCTTGTGCGTTACATGTCCGTAAAGTCGGAAGGCGAAATGAAGAAATCCCGCATCATCGGTATTTGCTGGACTGCTTTGATCCTTGCAATGGCATCCGTTGTTGGTCTTACCGGTCATCAGTTCCTCGGCGCGTACCTTGAGCAGGGCAGCCAGCAGCTTGTGTTCATCACCATCGTTCGTCAGATCTTCCCCGCACTCATTGCCGGCATCATGCTTTCCGCAATTTTGGCGGCTTCCATGAGTACCGCCGACTCCCAGCTGCTTGCGTCATCTTCGGCGTTTGCGTCTGACGTATATAAGCCCGTGTTCCGCAAGAATGCTACGGATAAAGAGATGCTCTGGGCAGGGCGCATTGTGGTTGCCATTATTTCCATGATCGCACTGTTCATCGCAATGAGCCCGAGCTGTAAGGGCATCATGGCACTGGTAGAGTGCGCGTGGGCGGCCTTCGGCGCAGCATTTGGTCCTGCAATCCTGTTGTCTTTATATTGGAAGAGATTCACCTATAAGGGAGCCATAGCCGGCATCGTGACCGGTTTCGTGGTGGACGCGCTTTGGTATGTATTCCTGTCTACGCCCACGGGTCTTTATGAGATCATTCCCGGATTTATCGCCAGCATGATCGCAGCAATCGCGGTATCCAAGTGGGACGAGGAGCCCTCCAAGGAAATCGAAGAGCTGTTTGACAAGGCAAAGCAGGAAGTGTAGTCCGTTTGATTGGAAAGGAATGGCAAAGCAGGAAACTTGATTCCATACAATCGGAAAAGGATGACAATGACAAGATCATGATCGGAGATCTGTTACAAAAATGAATGGAAAAAGTCAGCCCTCTGCGTCCTCGGGGCGGGAATGCTTTGGGGATGCATGGGAATTTTGGTAAGAACGATGAATGAAGGCGGTTTTGACTCCTTGGAGATCACCGCCTTTCGTTCACTGGTTACGGCGGTGCTGATGCTTGCAGGCATGGCACTATTTAAGAGAAAGGAACTGCGGGTCAAGTGGAAGGATCTTTGGTGCTTTGCGGGCACGGGGATCCTGAGCGTGGCCTTTTTTAACGTTTGCTATTTTACCTGCATGAATTACGCGACGCTGTCCGTGGCGGCCATTCTTTTATATACGGCGCCGTCCTTTGTCATGGTATTCTCTTATTTCTTGTTTAAGGAAAAGATCGGAGGGAGAAAGCTGATCGCCCTGGCACTGGCTTTTGGACCTGCGGCATTTTGCTATGTGCGTTGCCAATGCCGGCGGAATAAACCTTTTTACGTATGCAGCACTTACGTTTATGACCACGGTTGCGGCTTACCTTCTGTATACTGCCGGTCTTCGCGGCATGGAGAACGGCCGCGCGTCGATCATCGCGTCCATCGAGCCGGTCATGGCGTCCCTTGTCGGTTTCTTCTTATATAAAGAAGGATTTTCGATTCCCGGCGTCATCGGCATGATCCTTGTTCTGACAAGTTGCGTTCTGGTGGGATAACGTGAATGACGCGCATTGCAGCCCGCCGGGGGCTTTGATGCCATGCAAACCTGTGCCTGGCGCGGAGGTGGTCTCGCAGATCTGGGCTTGCAGGGATCTGATTGCTTGAATAATTATTTCAGCAGAATGAAAATACTACACCTGACAAGCGAGAAATGTCAGATAGCCGTAGTTACAAGAAAAATACTATGGCCTGGCAGGCGAAAATGCAATCCAGGCGGCATAAGGAGGAAGACATGGAAGACTTGGGGAAGAGGTTGCGGATCGTGATCATGATTCTTGTATTGAGTGCGATAGGGATCATGCTGCTGTGCCTAAAAAGGCCAAGTGATCGTTCCGAACAATATTATCAAGAGATCAGGACGAGGGCAGATGAGCGATTATTTAAGGCGATGGAAGCTGACCTTGGGCTACGCGAGGGTGATTACGAGATTATTGAAACATACGTAAACACAGGCACGAACAGCGCACACCCCATCACTGCGTATCAGTTTCAGGCGGAGGACAAGATTTATCGCGCAGTAGTTGATGACGTTGATCAAACGGTATATAGTGATTATTACTCGGAGCAGTTTCACGAGGTCCTTTTTTCTTATTTAATAGAAAAGATCGGGAGAATTAAAGAGCTTGAGAGCATGAATTACGAGATCACGAGCGTTCGGTTTGTACCAGAACCCATTAGCATTTTCTCAAGCCAACACGTGGACGAGACCATCCCGACGTGGGCGACGCCGGAGCGTTTTGAGGAATATCTGGAGCAGTGTGAGAAGAAGCCGGCTTTTTCGCTTGAAGTAAACGTTTCCGCAAACTGGTATTGCGTTACGCGGGGGTTGCCCCCGGACGACATGCTGCTTCTTATGAACAAAGCAACGGGTATTCGCGTTCAATCCTTGAATTTGTACCGTTTTGTGAAGTGGGATGATACGGACCTTACTCCGGCAGATCAAAAGGATGAGTATTGGTATTACAGTGACATGAAGCCGCGTCACGACTATTGTGAGAACGTCACCATCGGGGATGACATTGTCGTCACAAAATTGCATTACGATGATGGGGAACACGTGGTGAAGGATTCGGGTTTTACCGCAGAACTCGACGCGAATGGGGTACTGCACGTCACTCCCGGCGACCAAAAATATCGAATCTATTATAGGAGTGAAGAGGCGGAAGTTGAAGTTTGTTTTGCGGAGCAGGATGATACGCCAACGGAAGATTTTTCCAGCCGGGACATGATGAAGCTTGACATGGTTCCTTCTTGGTGGGTTGAAGATGACGTCCCTGGCTGGAAAATCTTGCTGGAAGAGGTAAAATGACGCCATGGGATCCAAGGCATCGTCGGCATGGTTTTGGATCTTGTAAGTTGTATTTTCACAGGTTAGGCCTTGTAATAACGAGGTTAGGCGGAAAGATTGGCCAAAGCGGTCGGTGCTATTTTACAAATAAATCCGTCCGTAATGTGGCAAAAGTTGATTTCTTACCGAAAGATTAATAGAAAGAAGGAATTTGCGGTAGCTTTTATGCGACGAGAGCGACATGGCTACCGCAAGAGGATAAATACGTGAGAAAATGCGGTAAAAAAAGCCGTATAAACGACAACGTAAGCCCTCACAGAAATGGAAGACGTGAAAAAAGTTGCCAAAATGAGGGAAAAGCTACCGCATGGAAGCTAATAAGCGTGAAAATGCGGTAAGAAAATGAAAATGGTCGTTCCAGATGAGGGAAAGCTTACCGCGAGGAATGCAAAAAGGATAAACATGCGGTAGAAAATTGAAATTAGCCCGCTAAAATGAAGACAAATTACCGCTGAAAGCCTAAACATAGAAAACATGCGGTATGAACACGGGCCCAATCGTGGGCATTGCATGAAAGCAAGTCAGGGAACGCGGGCCCAATCGTGGGCATTGCATGAAAGCAAGTCAGGGAACGCGGGCCCAATCGTGGGCATTGCATGAAAGCAAGCCAGGGAACGCGGGCCCAGCCGTTGGCAATGTGCGAAAACAAGTCAATAAACATTCAAAAAATGGATTGTATTTAAAAAAATACAATTTTTCTTTCGAAATTCTAAAATTCACTCTTGCACAATTTTCCAATACCATTTATACTAAATTTCGCTGTGGCATGATAGCTGTGAAGCGTGAGGTTGCCGTTTTCCGGTGACGGAAGGCGGGTTTTCCGTGGAGCGAATGTCAAGTTAGGAAACTGACGACAAGTCACTGTGTACCAAAAGAACTTTTGCTGAAGTTCAAGAAACGTCTGCCCCCGGGGCAGAAACGACGTGTAAGGGAATGAGCCGGACATACGTTGCAGATGGTTCAGGACACACACGGGAGGGTGTACAGTCGCCACTTGTCGTACTTTCGAAATCAAAAGTGCGAAAAGGAGGAGACTTTTGTTATGGCAAGTCAAGTAATGAGAATTACCCTGAAGGCTTACGAGCATCAGCAGGTGGATGCATCTGCAAAGAAGATCATCGAAACGGTTAAGAAGACGGGCTCCCAGGTCAGCGGTCCCGTGCCCCTTCCTACTAAGAAGGAA